>Ga0056913_1000197_pt1 | contig 83692 bp, 73 predicted proteins | sample EBPBio282013_DNA_FD_55170 | JGI IMG/M metagenome (GOLD analysis project Ga0056913, IMG submission 55170) | Wastewater treatment Type I Accumulibacter community from EBPR Bioreactor in Madison, WI, USA - Reactor 2_5/28/2013_ DNA (Hybrid Assembly) | ecosystem: Engineered > Bioreactor > EBPR >... | reverse complement strand
TCCTCTTCCGCCTCCCCCGTTTTGGGACTGCAAAGTTAATACCACCCATTCCCCTTTTCCAAATTTATTTTTAATTTATTTTTTTGCCTAATCCTTCCCTTACCTGATAACCAATTACTTATTGTTTATACCCTCCACTTTTGTTATACTCTTTCTTGATTTATTAATATACAAAATCTGCCCTCCTTCTATTCTTTATTAATTTTTTCAGCTTGTAAACTTTTTCTTCACTCCATTGTTTTGGGCTAAAGCCCACTCTAAGACAATATGCATCCTCCCTCTTCAACGGGCTGAAGCCCGTCGCAATGGATTTTTCTTTGACTTGACCCTCAAGGTTGGGCTGAAGCCCAATCGCAGGAAAGTAGGACTCATCCTTATTCAATGGAAGGAAGCCCGTCGCAATGAATTGATCTTCGGAGGTGGCGGATAATAATGCTGTTTCTCTTAAAACTTAAACTTTATACTTTTACTTAAACTTCATCCCTGCGAGAGGGATAGCAGTGGAAAGCCCGAAGTGCGGACGGAATGTGCGTGGACGGACTTGTAACGGATAGCCCGACACCTTATCACCCACACCTTAGCGTGGGTGGCAAGGTGGCTCGCCATTGAAAAAATATCCTATATGTTATATTGACTGAAAGGAGGCTTTCCCTTTGTCGAGAAACTCGATAAACTGATCCACTGAACAATAGCCCTGAGGTTTGATGAGCATTTCGCCATGAGTATCAACAATGATATAAAATGGCTGAGCATTATTATTGTATTTTCCAATTTCGAGATCTATGTTTTTGTCACCAATTGTAACTTTTAATTTGTTATCGTATTTGGAAATATATTGTTTTTCTTTAGGAAGCTCCTCTTTATCATCAACATACAAGGAAGCTATGACGAAGTCGTCCCGAAGCCGGCTACTTACTGCAGGATCAGACCAAACATTTTCTTCCATTTTGCGACAGTTGGCACAAGCATGCCCTGTAAAATCAATCAAAATGGGCTTGTTTACTGATTGGGCATGTGGAAGGGCATCGTCAAAGTCTTTGAAACCGACAAGATTGTGGGGTAGTTTACGTAGTTTGGGGTCCAGATTACTCTCAGAATGCTCTGCCACCGGCATCGGAGGAAGGATTCCGGAAAGGAGACTCAACGGCCTGTTGGCAACCCCGGGAGTCATGTATATGGCTAATGATAAGAAAATAGTGGCAAAAACAATTCTTGAAAGGGTAAGCTTTTCGATTTTATCATCTTTGGGCATACGCATGTAACCTAAAATGTAGATTCCGATTATTACGGCAATAACGATCCAAATCACAAGAAAGATATTTCGATGAATAATATGCCAATTGTAGGCCAGGTCAATATTGCTCAGGAATTTAAGAGCCAGTGCAAACTCCAGAAATCCAAATACTGCTTTGAGCTCATTGAGCCAACCTCCGCTTTTAGGCATTTTCTTAAGATACTGTGGAAACATAGCAAGCCCGGAGAATACCAGGGCAAATGGAAGTCCGAAAGCAAGCATGCCATAAACAGGACGCATGACTTCACCCTGAGCTGCTGCAATAAGCAAAGTACCCACAAATGGCACTGTACAACTAAAAGATACGACAACAAGGGTAAGGGCCATGAAGAAAATACCAATCAGGCCTCCTTTGTCACCTAAGCGGTCGATTTTATTAACGGTTTCATGAGGAAGAACGATTTCGAAAGCTCCCAAAAGCGATACTCCAAATAAAATAAATACCACAAAGAAAATAAGATTTGGCAACCAATGAGTACTCAGAAAGTTAAGAAATGGTGCCCCAAGTAACATAGTAATAAGACCCATAACAGCAAAAATAAGCATTATCGAAATGCCATAAAATATAGCTTTGGACTTGCCATCTTTTTGTTTGGTAAAAAAGCTGACAGTCATGGGCATAATTGGGTAAATACACGGCATAAAAATACTTGCAAACCCAGCTCCAAAAGCAATCAAAAGGAATTTCCAGAGGCTACTTTCTGGTTCGGAACCAGTTGGAGGTATATTGGAAGCTGAATCAACAGCCCCTGATGCTTTAACCTTTGGTGTAGCTGAGCCTGACTCTGAGGGGGTGTCAACGGGAACTGCACTGCTTTCCAGACTATCTTTTTGTGTTACTTTTTCCCCGGGTAATGCTTTTATTTTAATTTCCAGGTCCTCTTTACCATTTACACATCTACCATCAACATCGGTACAAGACTGGAATTCGATGTGGGCGTTTACCGAGGTTTTTGCATTAAGAATTTTTATTTTCTGAATAAAAGTCGCAGACTTTTTATGAATAAGAACATCAGATTCCCAGATTTCCTCATAAACCTTTGCAGGCGAAGGATTTTCGGTAATACCCCCCACCAATTTGAAATCAGGTGATTTTTTAAAAGTGATGACAGTAATGAGAGGGCCAATTTCAGGACTCATTTTGGAAGAATACAATTTCCAGTCTTTTTGAATATTTGCTTTTAACTTCACTTCCACTATGTCTCCAACATTAGGATTTTTGGGAGAAGATTCAATGGACCAGGTGGTTGGCTTTTCGATTTGTCCAAAAACAGGAAGCACAGTTATTAGAAAAATCAGGATTTTAAGAAATTTCATTTTGATTTTTAAATGTATTTTAAACTAATACGCAAAACAGAATAATTATGTTAACAAAAAGCCTCACAAAAATATTTCATTTTGGGAGGCTTTAATGGTATTTATGTCACAAAAGTTAAAATTTTGGGCAAGCCAATTCTTTTTTCCGTTGTTTGATATATGGCGTTCGTTCATTTTCAAATTTATCAAGCTGATAAGAAAAGGATATTTCATGAGAACCCCCTGAACCAGCACCTAAACCGGAAATTGTAAGATCATAACTGTAGCCAATAGAGAAATTATCCATTCTGAAGCCCACCAAAGCTGTAAGGGCATCTTGGTTTGGAAACGAATTAAAAACTTTTTTCATGGGAATTCCACGATAGGACATTCCCAAAGTAAGCGGTGTATAAGTAGCATATAATGAAAGATCAAGCTGAGAAAACTGAGCTTGCTTCTTATATAAAAAAGTGGGAGTTAACGTAAATTCACGATCTGCATTACTTGAAGCTGAAACCAAATGATTAAGGTTTATATTAAATCCTCCATTAACCATGATTTTTCTGGGTAAACAATCTCCATTTTGACATCCCGAAGTGGGATCTGAACTACTTTTATCTGCAAAAGAATTGGCAGGCTCAGTAAGGTGATATGCAGAAACTCCAAGAAATAGTTTTGGGTTGTAAAATAAAAAACCCGTACCTACATCGAGAAAATCAACGTAATTTAACAATTCTCCCAAAATGGGGTCTTGCGAAGTTCCTGAGACACCCGAGTTACTTAGCTGATCTCCGAAAATTAAACCGGAAGGGTCGAAACCACGCTTAGAATAACTACCCTGAAGGCCCATTCTTAAGGAACTTTTACCTCCCAGTGACATTTGATAAGAATAAAGAAGACCAAGTTCACGATTGGAGATACGAGGTCCCTGTGCGTCGTCAACCATCATAATACCGACGCCCGAATTGGCTTTATCAAAAAAATGATCTACCGAAACTACCGTAGTAACAAAGTTGGCTCCAAGTGACGGCCATTGATTTCGGTAATTAAATATCAATCTTGGTGCATACCCTGAGCCTGTAAAAGCAGGATTATGGTACAAAGGAGCAGCATAAAATTGGGTGAACTGGGGGTCTTGCCCAAATGCAACCAGGGTTATACACGAAAGTAATATTACCTTAAAGATTCTTTTCATAAGCGAAATTAACGAACATCAAACTAGGTTATGCAAAATCCGTTCCAATTAATATTTCCTGATTTTTTAAAAGCCAAACCCTTTAAAAATGCCTGAATTTCAATTATTTGCAATTTTTAATCTTTCAAATAAAAATGTCAACAAACAAAATTTGAAATTCAAAAATGACATGTGAAAATATCTTATTTCAAAATACTTGCCAAATCAGTTTTGAAATTTTGCATCAGATATTAATACGAATAATATCGGGGAATGTTGCAAAATGACATTTTTTGATAACCAAATGAAGTTTTTTATAGTAATATTAATTAAAATAGTACGTTTTTTGTAGTGATTTTAGAAAACCTTTACTGTGAATGTATAAATTTTTTCTCAAATATTTGATTCTTTTGACTGGGCTTTTTGCGAGCCTTCAAATGAATACTTTTGGGCAAAATATTTATCACAGTAAAGTAGCATGTATAAATCCTGATTTAAGTTCAGTACCTCCCTCAACTTCTCAATCCACCTGTTTTCCGTTGACACAGTTTTTTGACCTTGATACCAATGCTGTGCTTACAAACTGGAATTTTGGTGACGGCGGGGTGGCTATAGGAAGAAGCGTAAATCATGGTTTCAGAAATGCCTCAAATTATACTGTAAGGGTAAACAGGGTATTTGCAGACGGAAGTACGCAAAATGCTTCAATATCGTTATCCGTAGGTAATTATCCCCAACAGCCACTTTTTAACAAGAAACTGGAAGCCGACACCACTGTTTGCGAAAACAATATCTTAAAACTCGACCCATTTGAAGGTATTGCACCTGGAAATATCACCTATTTATGGTATCCTGGAGGGCAAACCACCAAGACAATTGATGTCGATAAACCCGGCTGTTATAGTGTTAAAATTTTTGATCAAAATTCAAAATGTTCAAGATCTGCCAAAATCAATGTGAAATTTTGTTTGAAAGACAAGCAAAATCCCCCATCTGGTGAAAAATGGTATTTTGGAGAAAATGGGAATTTAGGTTTCACCCTTAGTGGAGATTCCACCCCGCAAGATTCTTTGGAAAATGATGGCGAACTTGACCAAACTGTACCAGGGAATGATCCGGGATTTGGGCCTTCAAGCAACAATCCGACGAGTAAAATAAATATCACCGAGGCCGTTGCCATGGCCTACGACGAAAATGTCAGCCTTGTGCTTTATACTGATGGCAAAAAGATTTTTTCGGGAATTGATGATTCGGTAATCCCGAAAGAAGACGGGTCTGCATTTAATTTGAACCTTCCTTCCACTTCACAGGGACTGGTGATTACACCAAAGGGCAATTGTAACACCTGTAAATATGATGAATATTATGTCTATTATGTTAAACCAGCGGAAAAAACCTTGTACTACGCAGTCGTTGACATGAGGTATAATGGCAGTAAAGGTGCTGTAACCGAATTTGACATACCTCTCCTATACCCGGTAAGTGAAAAAATGGTGGGCTTTAGAACACAAGATGACTCAACTTACGCCATATTTTCTTACAACCAAAAAAAAGAAACTGTAAGTACCATCAGAATATCGGATACCGGGATATCTGTGACCGAAAGTAACCCAATGGGAGTGGGTGCTTTGACAATTAGCAAAAATGGCTATATATCTTTGTCCCCAAATCAACGAAGATTGGCTTTTGGTTATGTCGTAGGTCAAAGAAACTTTATTGCTGTATATAGTGTCGACCCCAATTCATTAATGCTTTCAGGTCCAAACATTATAGATATCGGGATTGACCTTCCCAGTCAAATATATGGGGTAGCATTTTCTAAGGACAATGACTTGCTTTATATCACTTTAAAAGGTGGTGCCAGTTCAGAATTATATCAGATTCCAATTGCTAACCCTGCCGGAAAAACCCTCATAAGTAGCTCAAATACAGACACCTATGGAGCAGTAATGCTGGGACCTGTGATTGAAGAAGGGGAAAAAATGATATATATATCACTGGAAAATAAAAATTATCTGGCCTATATTGAATCTCCTAACGAAATAGGTGGCCCTAATACCATAGGATTTAATCCCAGACCAGGGTCTGTTAAGCCCGGAGTCAAAATTGATGGAACTGGAAAGCTAGGATTGCCGAATGTGGTCGGAGCAAAGCCAAAACAGGATGGTGACGGACTTTCTGGAAATTACAGCGGAAACTGCATGAATACGCCTACGATTTTTACCAGTGAAGGAGTGTGCTCCCCATTGAAAAACGAATTTGAATGGATAATGCCTGATGGCACCAGGTTAACCGGTAAAACTGCGAGTTATATTTTTACCAAATCTGGCTGGCAGGATATTAAATTGATAGTAACCGTTAAAAACCCCCCGACAGTAAATACAGGAAATCCTGCCATTGACGATCTCACTGCCACCAAATGTCGGGAAGTAGAATTCAATGGGAGGATATTTATCAAACCAGCTCCAAAAACCAATTTTGCAAATCCCGTTTTTGTATGCGTTTCAAGTGGGCAAACCAAAGAGTTATATCCCAACACAACAGGAGGTACATCCTTTACGTATCGATGGATGACAAGCCTCAACACAATCATTGGAACTGATTCCATATTTAGAGTTGCTATACCTGCCCCGGTTTATAAATATGAAATAACCAACAACTTTGGGTGTGTAACTTCTGACAAGTTTGCTGTCCTTGCCGGTTGCGACCCGGTACTATTTATTCCTGATGTATTTACACCTAATGGCGATGACCTAAATCCTGATTTTGAAATAAATATTGAAAACTACACCGATTATGATCTAAAAATCTACAATCGTTGGGGTGAGGTAGTTTTTGAATCAAAAGACCCCAAAGATAAATGGGATGGCAAAGTCAAAGGAGAAATATTTGGCAATCAGCTATATCCTTATGTGCTCAACTACCGCCCCAAGTATGATATAGCCGGAAAATTAATCACCAAAAAAGGTACAGTAATTGTTCTGAAATAAAAACAGAGCTTTCAAATTTTTCACTCCCTGAATCCCAAATACCAATCATTAAAAAGATTTTCTGAAAAACAATTCGTACTTTTGGATAGAATTCAAAAAAGCCAGATTGTTTGATGCGTCAAGATTTTTTAACAGGTAATACAGAAGGAATGAGTCCGGTTGATAAGGATATTGAGAAAGCTCTCAGACCCATATCTTTTGACGATTTTGCCGGTCAGGACAAAATTCTGGAAAACCTGAAGATATTTGTTAAAGCGGCTAAAATGCGTAAAGAAGCCCTGGACCATGTGCTGCTTCATGGGCCGCCGGGTCTTGGTAAAACTACGCTATCTCATATTGTCGCCAATGAACTGGGAGCCAGTTTAAAAATCACATCGGGACCGGTCCTTGATAAACCCAGTGACTTAGCAGGTTTATTGACCTCTCTGGAATCCAACGATGTTTTGTTTATTGATGAAATCCACCGACTCAATCCTATTGTAGAGGAATATCTCTATTCGGCCATGGAAGATTATAAAATCGATATTATGCTGGATAGTGGTCCCAATGCCCGCAGTGTACAAATAGGGTTAAATCCTTTTACTTTAGTGGGAGCTACTACACGATCAGGTTTACTAACCTCACCGCTTAGAGCCCGTTTTGGAATAAATGCTCGCCTTGAATATTATGATGCAGCTTTATTGGCAAAAATAATAAAGCGTTCTTCTGAAATACTGAATACTCCAATCGATGAAAACGGAGCATCAGAAATTGCCCGAAGGAGCCGTGGCACGCCCAGGATTGCCAACAATTTGTTACGCCGAACCAGAGATTTTGCCCAGGTAAAAGGACAAGGGAGAATCACGGTTGAAATCGCTCAAATGGCTTTAACTGCCCTTGAAGTAGATGAAGACGGACTGGACGAAATGGACAACAAAATTCTTCTGACAATTGTAGAAAAATACAAAGGCGGCCCCGTTGGCCTCTCCACCATAGCTACTGCTGTTGGCGAGGAAGCCGAAACCATTGAGGAAGTATATGAGCCATTTTTGATAAAAGAAGGTTTCCTGAAGCGAACTGCAAGGGGTAGAGAAGCAACAGAAAAAGCTTACAAACACCTCAATATTGTTCCTAAATATCGGGCTGGTGAGTTATTTTAAAAGATTAAATATTATTATTCCAATATTATTTTTATTTTTATCACTGTGTTGGGATTAAAGGATTCCATCCACAGTGATTTTTTTATGTATCAAATTTCAGACAGTAACAATAGTCTGAATATCAATTTTTTATATTCATGGCAATTCCAAAACTTAGAAAGGAACAAGAGGAGACCATAAAAGTCGAAAAAAAAGAAACCCTGAAACCTATACTTTTTGAAGTAGCATGGGAAGTATGTAACCAGGTGGGTGGGATATATACAGTGATTAGGTCAAAAGTACCCTCAATGGTAGATGAATGGGGCGATAACTATTGTCTCATAGGCCCATATTTTCCTCAAACCGCGGCCATTGAATTTGAAAGACAAGACCATGACGATTCGGTGTTTTCTAAAGCAGCACAGGATTTGCGTGAACAAGGCCTGAATGTATTTTATGGCCGATGGCTCGTAACGGGTAATCCAAGAATAATTTTAGTTGACTTTAATAATATTTTACCTACTGTTGACGCTTTGAAGTTTAATCTTTGGGAAAGACATAAAATTTCGACCATCAATTGTGAGGAGCTTGTAAATAAAGTGATTGCATTTGGTGAAATGATTAGAAAGTATGTTAGTCATTTTGTTGAAATATATGCCAAAAAACAAGAATGTGTAGCTCATTTCCATGAATGGATGGCCTCCACTGCATTAATAGATCTTCGGAAAGACAAAGTGCCCCTTGCCACTGTTTTTACGACACATGCCACTATGTTGGGCAGGTATATTGCAGGTAATGTAAGTGACTTCTACGAACAACTCCCCGGATATAACTGGGAACTTGAGGCTAAAAATTATGGCATTGAGGCTCAGGCCGGGATCGAAAGACAATCTGCTCAGCTGTGCCACGTACTTACAACAGTAAGTGATGTAACCGCAAAGGAATGTGAAGTGTTTTTTGGCAGAACTTGTGATATAATTTTGCCTAACGGACTCAATATAACACGTTTCGCCGCTACGCATGAATTTCAAAACCTGCATCTTAAATACAAACAAAAAATCAACCAGTTTGTGATGGGGCATTTCTTCCAGAGTTATTCCTGGGATCTCGACAATACTATATATTTCTTCACATCAGGTAGATATGAATTTAAAAATAAAGGCTACGATCTCACGTTGGAAGCACTAAAAAGACTTAACTTTAAAATTGTCCAAGCGGGGATTGACACAACAGTAGTAATGTTTTTAATCACTAAAAATCCCGTATATTCTATTGACCCTCAAGTACTTCAATCGAGAGCAGTAATGGAAGAAATACGGCAGACCTGTGAATCAATTGAACGGGAAATAGGCGAGCATCTTTTTTATGAATCAGCCTCCAACGAAGACCCGCATTTGCCTGACCTTAACAAGTTTGTGAGCGAATATTGGCAGTTGAGATTACGGAGAACCATTCAAACCTGGAGAACTAAAACCCTACCACATACCGTTACGCATCTATTAAAACAACCCGATGAAATATCTGACTTCTTCCAGAAAACCAATCTGATGAATCATCAGCAAGACAGAGTCAAATTTGTATATCATCCTGACTTTATTTCGCCTACCAATCCGCTTTTCGGCCTTGAGTACAGCCAGTTTGTAAGAGGATGCCATCTGGGTGTATTCCCTAGTTATTACGAACCTTGGGGTTATACTCCTCTTGAATGTGTAGTAAGAGGTATTCCTACCGTTACGAGTGATCTTTCAGGGTTTGGTGACTTTATGATGCAACTCATGGACGACCACGAAAACGTTGGTGTTTATGTAGTAAATCGAAAAGACAAGAACTTTGACCAGGCTGCCGACCAACTGGCCAACATCATGTTTAAGTTTGTAACCATGAGCCGCAGGGAGCGTATTATGCAGCGAAACAAGGTCGAAAACATCTCCGATGTGTTTGACTGGACCAATCTTCGAGCTTATTATGACACCGCTCATGACCTGGCATTGAAGAAAAAGTCAGTAGGAAAAAATTAAATTTCTTTAATTCGTCAAATTACTTATTAATAGTACTTTATTAAGTTTTTTAAGAAGATTCATATAAAAATCGTACAATTTCATTAAATTGCAGACTGATTTTTGTTATTAATGATTTTGACGATAGTTCTTTTCGTATCAGCGTATCTGATGGGTTCAATTCCCACTGCAGTATGGTATGCTGGTTATTTTCATAATATTGACATCAGGCAACACGGCAGCAAAAATGCAGGTGCTACCAATTCACTTAGAGTTCTGGGAAAAAAAGCCGGAATAATTGTTTTGATTGTAGATGCGTTTAAAGGCCTAATTCCAGTTTTAGTCGCCAAATATTTTGGGTTGCCCGATACCACTTCATTTCTAATTGGCCTTATTGCAATTATCGGGCATTTACTACCCATATTTTCAGGCTTTAAAGGCGGAAAGGGAGTAGCTACTTCTTTAGGAGTTATTATAGCGGTTTCACCATTGGGAGCTTTGATAAGTTTAGCGGCGTTTATTCTGGTAGTTATTATAAGCGGGTATGTTTCATTGGGTTCACTACTGGCCGCTTTGGTTTTTGTGATATATTTCCTGCTGGGTTCGCCGGATTTTTATATGTCGGCCATAGCTTTTGGGGTCTTTGTTTTGCTGGTTTTTACCCACAGAGCCAATATAAAAAGATTAATGGAAGGTTCTGAAAATAAATTTTCCAGAAAAAAATCAAATTAGTCCAGCACCTCTCTCAGTACATTTAAAGATTTCATTTCTCCAAAGCCTTCCAGATGCATTTTGTAATAAAACAAAAAATGCTCTAATACTTTTGCCCTGAGCTGCCGGCTCATTTTAATTTCATCGCCAAAATTAAAACTATCAAATCTATCAAAAACTTCTCTTTCGTCAGATTTCACCGGTACACCCTGTTCGAGCAATTGAGCTGTTATTTCTGAAGCATTTTCGGGTCCAAAGCCCAGAAAATTGCAAAATTTATACAGAAAAACCAAATGAAAATTTTCAACATAAGCTGACTGATGGTCAAGATATTGCAAGGTGTTTTCCAAAAAACTAAATAGTGCAGAATTGGCTTCGTGCTCCTTCAAACTATGGCTTAATATTTCATTAATAAAAATCCCAATAGTAGTTTTAATAATATCGACTGAGAGGGTCTGATATGGATAATTGCACTTAATTTCAGAAATTCGGTGAATTTCTTTTTTACTGTCATAGTACACTACCATGTCCAATAATGTAAGTGGCTGAAATAGAGCAATCCTATTCTTACCCTTTACACTTCTGACACCATTTTCAATATAGGTCTGAATTCCGAAAAGTTCGGTATATATTTTAACAATTATACTGGTTTCGCGGTAAGGAATAAAACTAATGACGATCCCTTTTGATTTATGAAGCATGATACATCAAAAATAAGAAAATTATAACCCAAAGTACTGACAAAAAATGCCAAAACTTACTCAGCAAACTTAGGTTCAATATATTAGGTGGATTTACACTGTAAACGAGAGAATCGACATAGCTTTTGTTTTTAAAGGCTTTTTTCAAAATAAGTGTAAAAGCAATCAAACCCAATACCGTGTGAATTACATGTAAAAGCGAAAGGACAAACAAAAAGGCTGTACCTGTATTTTGGCTAAGGCCGAGTGTAGACTTATTTAGTAATTTTATCCATGCTATTATTTGAGAAAAAACAAAGAAAAACCCTAAAAGATAGCTGAAAGTAAGCCACTGACGAAAGGTTCCAAAATTTTGATCATTGATTTTCCTGATTGAAGTGTTCATCGCCATGCTGCTAAGCACAATCAGCAGAGTACTTAGCCACATCGCACCCGGTACCGTGATTTTAATATCCACATTGTTAAATTCTTTTTTCAGGAAAAGCAGAAAAATAACAAAAAACAGCAAAGCACTACCTCCAATGCCTACATAAAGCATAAAAGTAAATGGTTCTCTACGTTTTGTAAAAATGTTTTCCGACATATTATTTTTCCTTAAAAAAATATCAAACCGTAATTAATTGTAAGTAAAATCTCAAAAATAATTAGGCAAACTCCTATTTTTACAAGAACAAAATTAGAATTTAAAAGTTTTGATAAAAATACTTCAAATATCGGTTTTCTGGTTGTTTTCGTTGGGTACTATCCTCCAGGCACATGCTCAGGGGATTTGCAGCGATGGCACTTATGAACCCGGCAAATTTGATTTAAGCTCTTCTTCTGTTTGTCTTCCAAATATCGTAAGTGTTACAGATCAATCTGGCGGCACCGATATCAAATATATTTTCAACTATCAAAATCAAAACCTGGAAGAGGCCCTGTCACAAGCTCAGGCCAGTACTACTTTTGATTATTCTTCTATCTATAGTCGCCCAAAAACCTACACCATAATGCAAATTGGCAAAAAAAATGGGAAAACCATGGTGGCGTGCAAAAGCATTAATGTCAAAAAGGGCAATAATGTGGTTTATAGTTATTCGGTGTGTAACATTGCAACCGTTGAAATTAACATTCCGGATGTACCAATAAATGACTATGATTTATACAAAATCACAACCACCAACCCATTTAATGAAATTAAAATATTTAAGAATGACCCTAATAGAAAAAGCGTATTGAACCTTAATATTTTTTCCAAATTTAAAGTTGAGGGGATTTACAATGACATTTCAAAAAACTGTGGAGGAAATCCTATCGAGGAAAATTTGCCTCTTCCAAATCCTGGTGGTGTGGATTACCCTTTTAACCCAAATATTGAAATAGTTGAGTTAATAAGTCCAGATAAAGCACGAATTACTTTTTCAGGTGCATACTTAAATGAGACCGATCCAAATAAACAATATAATCTTTTTAAATACATTTATGGTAGTCCAATAGGCCCCACAGAGATAAAAGATATTAAGCCTGGTGTTTATGAAATAAATTTAAATATTTCAAATATCCCTTATTGTTTTTTGATAGAAAGAAAGCAAAATGCCTGTAACCGCATAGAACGTTCTGCCGAGATTTGCACTCATCCAATTAATCCCAATTCCGGTTTAATTTTTTCACCTCCTCAAAGGATAAACTTATCATGGGATAGATACCCCAATAATTTCTTAGGAACTATTCCTTCTCCTTCTCATATTGCTTCTCAAGAAATTCAGAAAATAGAAAATAAGATTCAAAAAATTACAGTTCCGACAATTAGTGCCACCGCTTCTCAATATTCCGACAATTCAATAAATTGTAAAAATGAATATTGCTACAGGATTGTTCAAACAATTTCCGGTTCCAGTACGTTCTTATTATCAGCAATTGATAATCCATCTCCAATAAAATTCAAGGGTAAATCTATCTCCAATCAGGTCTGCTATGATGCCTCAAAAGAAAAACCCGAACCCATTGGTGATGTATGGATTGATACCGAAATTTCAAACCAAAACAGGGTATATTTTGACCGAAACAACACCTGGCCTCTTGCCAAAACCATGTTTTTTTTGTCAAAAGAAAACAATGGCACATTTGATTTAATTGACAGCTCTTCTGCCCCCAATACAAAAAGTCTTTTTGACAAAACTGTTGTCAACAAGTCTGAATCATACAAAGTGATTTATCGGGATAACTGTAATGCAATATCGGAAGCATCCCCGGCAACTAATTCTATTTTCCTTAGTACCGATGATAATAAAACCATACAATGGTCAAACAATCTACCGTTTAGTCAGAATAACATTCAAAATTACTATGTCATACGGCTGGATGAAAATTCGCTTACTTCTAAAGATTCGACTTCGCAACCCTCAAACTTTCAGACCTATGTTCCTGATATTTCTATTTATGATACAAAGGCTCCTCTAAGAATTTCGGCTGTATCGAGCACCAATCCCGCCCGATACGCCCATTCCAACACCATCTTTATTCCCATTTTTCAAAACTTTACATTACCAAATATTTTTACACCAAACGGGGATTCCAAAAATGATATATTAGAAATCAAATCGGCCAATGTAAATAAAAACCTGGTAACATTTAAAATGGAAATATTTGACCGTTATGGCTCAGTAATTTATGTTCTTGATGAAAGTAACGTAAATTGGGATGGCTCTATCAATGGAACTGGACTGACATCAGGTATTTTTTTCTACAGAATTACCGGAAAGTTTAAGAACGGTGAAGTAATCAACAGAAAAGGCTCATTTGAGATTCTAAAATAGCCATTTTAAATATTATCCATATTTCTGCCCAAAATTTACGACCTTTGTGCCCGGAAATTTTAGAAAATGAAAGCAAAAGGCAACAAAAAATCGAAAATCAATATAGTTACTTTAGGTTGCTCCAAAAACCTTGTTGACTCTGAAGTGCTATTTACCCAACTTAAAGGCAATGGAATGCATGTAAGTCATGAGTCGGAAAAAGATGACTCTCAGATAGTTGTTATTAACACTTGCGGATTTATCGATAACGCCAAGCAGGAAAGCATTGATACTATATTGAGATACGTAGAAGCCAAAGAGGCCGGCCATGTAGAAAAAGTTTATGTTACCGGCTGTCTTTCACACCGTTATAAAGACGACCTTGAAAAAGAAATCCCTCAAGTTGACTCCTGGTTTGGCACCAATGAACTGCCAAGGTTATTAAAGACCCTCAAAGCTGACTATAAACACGAGCTTATCGGAGAAAGACTTTTGACTACTCCCTCTCATTTTGCGTATCTCAAAATTGCTGAAGGATGTGATCGTCCCTGTAGCTTCTGTTCTATACCTCTCATGCGTGGAAAACACGAGTCACGTCCGATGGATGAGCTGGTACTAACTGCCAAAAACCTGGCAGCAAAAGGCACCAAAGAGTTGATCTTGATTGCCCAGGACCTCACCTATTATGGATTGGATATTTACAAAAAAAGAAACCTGTCTGAGCTCCTTGATAAACTGTCAGATGTGGAAGGCATAGACTGGATAAGGCTTCAATATGCATATCCTTCAGGCTTTCCTATGGATATTCTGGATGTAATGGCACAAAAATCAAACATTTGTAAATACCTCGACATGCCTCTGCAACATGGCTCGAGCGAGATGTTGAAAATAATGAGAAGAGGGATAGACCGGCCAAAAACGGAAGACTTATTGGCAAAAATCAGAGATAAAGTCCCTGAGATTGCTATCCGTACAACACTAATCACCGGACATCCCGGCGAAACAGAGGAGATGTTTGAAGAAATGTATGATTTTGTGCAGAAACAACGTTTTGACCGACTTGGAGTGTTCCAGTATAGCCATGAAGAGCAAACTCACTCCTACTCCATGCCTGATGATATTTCTGACGAAATAAAACAAGAACGTACTGATATAATCATGGAACTTCAACAAGGAATATCAGAGGAGCTCAATCAGAAAAAAATCGGAAACACTTATAAAGTGCTTTTTGATCGCAAAGAAAGCGGTCATTTTATCGGTCGCACCGAATTTGATTCTCCTGAAGTTGACAACGAGGTATTAATCCCTGCCTCACAATATGTGAGGGTAGGTGACTTTTCAAATGTAAAAATTACCTCAGCTACAGAATTTGATCTATTTGGGGAATTAGCCTGAAAACTGCCTTCTCTTTTGTTCATTTTTTTATTTTGATGAAATATACCAATCCTACATTCTGAAAAATGATTTTTGGGGTGTAAATTGGGGCTAAAACTCATCAAACATGAAAAAAATCTTATTTTTTATCCTGCTTTTTTCAGTATTTCAAAATGTAAGTGCTCAATTAAGCGAAAAAGAAATTGACGATTTAGTTAACAAAACACTTACGGCATTTGATGTCCCCGGAATCGAAGTCGGAATTGTAAAAGATGGAAAACTAATTCACGCAAAAGGTTATGGGCTTAGATCGCTCAAAACCAAACAAAAAGTTGATGAAAACACTTTATACGGTATAGCATCTAATTCAAAGGCATTCACTGCAGCTGCTCTGGGAATGTTAATTGAAGAAAACAAACTCACCTGGGACACTCCTGTTTCGGATATTATTCCTGAATTCAAAATGCATGATCCTTACGTAACGGCCCAGTTTACCGTTCGTGACCTTTTAACTCATAGAAGTGGTCTTGGTCTGGGTGCAGGCGACCTCATGTTCTGGCCCGATTCCAATACTTTTACCAAAAAAGAAATTATACATAATCTCAGGTTCTTGAAGCCGGTCAGTTCATTCCGAACAAAATATGACTATGACAATCTGATGTATATCGTAGCCGGTGAAATCGTGACCAGAGCCAGTGGTATAAGTTGGGAAGAATTCATCCAAAAAAGAATTTTTGATCCTTTGGAAATCAAGAACTCAGCACCGTCTTACCATTTATTAAAAAATAATACCAATGTAATTGACCCACATGCAATGGTAAATGGAAAAGTGCAGGTTATCAGACGTGACTGGAGCCAAAATGCCAATGCTGCTGGTGGCATATATGCTTCGGTTAGTGATATGAGTAAATGGATGCTCGTTCTCCTCAATAAAGGCAAATATGGCCCGAATCTTGAAAAAAGACTTTTCTCTGAAAAAACGCTGGATGAACTATGGACACCACAAACTATCATTCCTGTAAGAAACCCAGGCACATATAACACACATTTCAATGCTTATGGCTTAGGGTGGTTTCTTTCTGATGTAAAAGGCTACAAACAGGCCACTCATACGGGAGGTTTAGCCGGGATAGTAACGCAAACTACACTTATTCCTGAGTTAAATCTGGCAATAATGGTTTATACCAATCAACAGGTAGGGGCAGCTTTTAATGCAATCACCAATACTATTAAAGACAGCTATTTAGGTATAAAAGGCATTGACAGGCTTTCAGAACAACTTAAAAGATATCAAGACGCCATAAAAGAAGCCGACCAGATTACCTCTGAAGTTGCAAACAGTATAAAAACCAATGCTTCAGATCCCGAAGCAAATAAAGCTATCATCGGAACCTACACCGACAACTGGTTTGGAGAAGCGGTGATTTCTAAAAAAAACGGTCAATTGTATTTTGAATCCAAAAAATCATTGATGCTAAATGGTCCTGTTTATCATCTAAAAAGCAATACTTACGTAGTAAAATGGGTTGAACGCAGTTTTGATGCTGACGCTTATCTTATGTTTACGCTTGACAAAGATGGTAAAGGGCAATCTTTCAAAATGAAGGCTATCTCGCCCATGACCGACTTTAGTTTTGATTTTCAGGATCTTGATTTTAATCGGATTCCATAAAAAAAGGGGGCATTCCGCCCCTTTTTCTTTATTTTTTCTAAAATTTTCTTATCGCAAATACATTGGAAAACGTGTAAACCTCAAGCCAACCCCAAAATCAAGACGGTTAAGGTTTATTGGCGTTGCCAGCGTTTTCACTCCGGTGGCATCACCCAGGTTTAGTTTTTTAATCTGACCATAATTATAACCAGCCTCCAGGCTTAAAATTATATCACGACCAAAAATATCATTACCCAACAAAAAATCAAGACCTAAAGTGGCTGCTCCTCCAAAACTATTTCCTGTAAACTTAAAATTAGATTTATTGGTCACTCCCTTATCAGAATAAAGAAACATTCCCGGGCTGGCCGTGAGCACAACAAAAGTTTTGAAATCAATGCTTTTTCTAACCAAAAGTGTGGGTCCAACAAACTTATGAGAAACTTTATTGGAAAGCTCTCCTTTTGTGATTGTCTCTCCTGTAAACAGATTTGGGTAATCAAGCTGGTCTGAAGAATTGTTTGCGTTATAATTGGTGAACGAAAATCCCAAACCCACATTATCTTTGAAAAAATATGCAATGTCGGCTCCATACATATACCCTCTCAAAAGTTTCTCCTTATATAGCCCATAGGGAGTTACATCTGTATTTTTCCCAATTATATTTCCCAAGCCACCTTTAATTCCAACTCTAAAATTCAGGAAGTTTTTAAACTCAGATTCTGGTGCAGGTTCATTGAAAACTGTTTTTGTATCTTTTTTTTCAATGGCTTTTCCCGGAGTTTCATTTTTGGTTGAAGCTTCTGATTTCGTTTCAGCTACTTTATCCGGGGAGGTTTTCACATTTTGTTTTGACTCAGCAGAAGCAATGTCAGTATTCTGCTTTTCGGTCAATACGGGTTTTTCATCAGTTTTTTGGGTATTGATTTCTTTAGCTGGCGTTGATGGATTAGTTTTGGGTAAAACATTACTTTTATCTTTTTCAGGTTCTTTTGCCGTTTGTTTTCCCTGGTTATTCTGATTTTCAGTTTTTCCTCCGGAATTATCTTTTTTAACGGGCTCTACGGATTTGGAAGCGTCTTTTTGTCTGGTATCAACCCTGGGGCCGGAGTCTGCAGCTGAAGGTTTAGAAATCATTTTATCATTCTTAAGTACATCTGAAGAATAATAATTGTATTTAAAAGAGCTTACCAAATTCTTAAAAATCTCATTTCTGAGAATTTTATTCTTAGCACCTAAATATGCATATACAAATCTCGTAGGAGTTTCGTCCAGAATCTTACACCTTATTTCCTCACCCGCCTGGGTAATGATAAGATCCCTCTGCCCGTAACTTTTGGCGACTGCAAGTACAAAAACTAAAACCGTAATAATCCCTTTTAAATGTTTTGCCATTTTAAAATTGCGTACGTTAATGAAAATCTACTTCACTCAAAATCATACAAAATTATGAATTTTATCTCATTGAGAGACTCATTTTACTTCTGCAATAAACCAAAATAAACATAATTTTAAGATTTAGGTGCAAAAATTATACCGATATAGCCTCTCAATAACAAAAAATAAAAATACCCTCCTGAATACCTTTTAGTATGTATTAAGAAAAACCCGGGATTTTCTGGAACAATTTTTGAGGTAGTTTTCGGGTGAAACCAAACAATAAAATATCAAAAGGCAAGGATTTTGTTAATAAAAAGTTGTTTTCAAATATTTTTTAAAATAAAATTTGTCAAATCAATTTTTATTGTTTTATATTTCGGAAAATTTATTTCTTCAATTAAAACCCCTGTAAGTACAATATGGTATAAAACTCTACGTTAACTAATTTGAAAATACAAAATGGAAAAAATCCTAGTTAACGAAAGTGAGCTTATATCGGCGTATTTGCATGGTGATGAAAAGGCTTTCGCCACTCTCGTAAACCGTTACAAGTCTAAAGTTTATACCACTATCTATTTGGTAGTTAAAGATAGTTATGTGGCTGAAGATTTGACGCAAGACACTTTTATTAAAGCTATCAAGACCCTGAAAGAAGGAAGGTACAATGAGGAAGGCAAGTTTTTGCCCTGGATTCTGAGAATCGCCCATAATCTTTCCATTGACTATTTTCGTAGAGCCAAGCGTTATCCCAACGTGGTGTTTGAAGATGGAAACAGTGTTTTTAACTCGCTCAATTTTGCTGAAGATTCAATAGAGTCGGCACAGATTCAAAAAGAATCACACGAGCATCTGAGGAGCCTGATTAAAAAATTGCCGCAGCAACAACGTGAAGTACTGGTAATGAGACATTATGAGGATCTCAGCTTCCAGGAAATCGCCGAAGCTACGGGTGTGAGTATTAACACCGCTCTGGGACGTATGCGTTATGCTCTTATCAATCTTAGAAAATTGATGAGTAAAACAAAATATGCCTATGACACAAACCTGTACATCAACGCAGAATGAGATTTTACGTTACATTTATGGCGAAACATCAAGTTCTGAAAATGTTTTTATCGAACAATCTATACTGAGCGACAACGAGCTTTTGGATTATTATCTTGATTGCCTTGAGTTGAAAGAAGATATGGACAAAATTAGTCTCAGTCCTAAGGAAAGCACGATACAAAACATCATGAATTTCTCAAAATCTTTCAGGCCTGTGATTTAATCACGGGCTTTTTTTTGCAAAATTTAAAAAATCATGTTTCTTCTGGCCATATTTAACCTTATTGCGATGTAAAAAATCTTTTCAGGTTTAACATAAAATACATCTTTTCTTTGCTGATAGGCCAGATCCAAAAACAGATTATGATAAGGCATAAAACTAATCACTGCCTCATAATGCTTTATTTGGTTTTTTAGCCCCTGTCCCAAATTGTTATTATAATCACTAACTCTGCGGTCACGGTTACTTAACAAAAGATTACTTCCATAATTTAACGAATCTTTGTCTTCGCCTCTCAAAGCATACATAGCAGTCGCCGAAAGGAATAATTTGGGGAAAGGCTGATATTTTAAATTCAATATCGATTCTTTAAAATTGGCCCCTAATGGGTGTGCCAGTGGTGTACTGTAATTTACGTAATTCGTATAAGTTGTGAAATGTGAATACATAAAGGGCCTCGCACGGTTATGCTCATACTGAAAATCCAGATTTCTTATGGTTAAAACATCTATATATTTTGCACCGAGTTGCCATGAATACTTCTTTGCCCACCAGCCTTCTTTTTTAAATTCTCTGGTATTATACTCATCCAGGAAGTACTGCCCATAGAAACTGAGGGATTTAAAAGCATTTAATTTAAAATCGGCTCCAACAAATGCATTATCTGAGCTCCCGATGTTTCCTTCCACCCAACGGTAAAATATCACAGGGTTCAGGTAATTAAATTCAAACCCAAAATCACGCTTACCATACATTACTGATTCAAAAAGACCGACATTCAGTTTTTTTGCAATGTTAAAATTCAAATGATGAAACGCAAGGTACTTTGGTGGATAAGTCAAAAGGCTGTTCAGAGGATTGGGGATTTGGGTATTGGTCATTTGTCCCAAAATCGACAAATATTGCATTCTGCCCAATTTAAGTTCCGATTTCAATTGTAAATAAGGAGAACTAAAATCACTCAGCACCATAGATCTTATGCCAGAGCCAATAAAGTTTCTATCATGTCCAAAACTCATGGTGAGACTTTTCATTGGTTTAAAGGTGATATATCCAATTGCTGAGAAAAAATCCACTTCCAGGTTTTTGATATCTTCATCTTTAGGCTTAACCAATGACTGATAAGGATATCCTTTGTATTGTTTATAAAAATTTACAATATAATTTGGGCTGGCCATCTGGTTTTCAGTAATCATTGTATAAAAACCAAGCTTCTTATTTACTCTTCCTCTGATCTCGATTCCACGGGTATTGATAAAAAGATCTTTACTTTTCAAGTCACCAACTTCACTGTCACTACCATACATAAAATGAAAAATCGGATTTATATGTACATCGAAGTCTTCATTTTTGTAATAGTAAAAATCTGATTTTGCTTTAAAAAAATGTTTAAGAAAGGTTTTTTTGTTTACAAATGAATCTGTTTCCGATGTGTGCTCCCAGCTATCAGCCAATAAAAATCTGATGTTTGCCTTATCTACTTTAGATATATGATTAGTAAAAGACGTATCTAATCCGGAAAAATATTTGACGATATTTTCCCGAGAAAAAGGTTTGACATTATCATGGAAAGAATTGCTCAGAACACCTCTTTTTACCTCTAATCGTTCTATTAACGCTGCCTGATGGGAGTCATTATTCAAAAAAACACTTTGGGAGAAAGCACGGCTTGATATCCAAAAACCGATGAGTAAAATAATTCCAGAGAAAAGTTTCCGCACTTTTTATTTTTTTATTAAAAGAAAGGCAAAAGTAAATATTATTTTTCTTTTGAAGGTATTAATTGATAATTTTGGAACAATACTACCTGCCTGTAAGTTAAAGAAATGGCAGGTGGACAAATGAGCAATTATGAAAAGTTTTGATATTCCGGAAATATATAAAAGTAATCTGATCACAACCATCAAGCAGGTTAGAAGAGCAAAAGATAAGCTCAAGAAAGATTTCAGCCCTACTGAACTTGATTTTGGTAATGTAAAAGTACTTCTTTCCCGGCATTTTGGGTTTTGTTATGGTGTTGAAAATGCCGTAGAGATAGCCTATAAAACGCTTGAAGAAAATCCCGGTAGCAGCATTTTTCTTTTAAGTGAAATGATTCATAATCCTGAAGTAAACGCCGATTTACTATCAAGAGGTGTAAAATTCCTGATGGACACCAAAGGACAAAAACTCATTGATTTTGAATCACTTGAAAAAGATGATATCGTGATTGTTCCTGCCTTTGGCACTACCATTGAGCTTCAAAATGAACTTTCAAAAAAAGGAATCAATCCTTACAAATACGATACTACCTGCCCTTTTGTAGAAAAAGTATGGAATCGTGCCGCTCAGATTGGAGAGAGAGGATATACCATTGTGTTACATGGAAAGCCGGATCATGAAGAAACAAGAGCGACTTTTTCCCATAGTAAAGAAAACACGCCCACAATAGTTGTAAAAGACATGGCCGATGCTCAAAAACTGGCGGCTTATATTAGAAAAGAAAAGAGCAAAGAGGAATTCTACCGGGAATTCGAAGGGAAGTTTTCAGAAAACTTTAATCCTGAAACTGACCTCGATAGAATTGGAGTGGTAAATCAAACCACTATGTTGGCCTCCGAAACCCAGGCTATCGCTGATTATCTAAAAGGTCAGATAATCACTTTCAGAAAAATATCAGAATTAGAATCTCAGGCGTATTTTGCCAATACCCGCGACACGCTATGTTATGCTACCAACGACAATCAGGAGGCCACTCAGGCTTTGATGTTAACTGATGCCGATGCAGCTATCATAGTTGGTGGGTATAATAGCTCAAATACAACTCATTTGGTAGAATTGCTTGAACAAAAAATGCCAAGTTATTTCATAAGAAACGCCGATTCACTTTTAAGTTTGAGCCATGTGGAAGGTTTTGATATTCATTCGAAATCTGTAATATCTGATTACACATTTTTATCAAAATTAGAAAACCCGGTGATTGCCCTAACTTGTGGAGCATCATGCCCTGACTCAATTTTTGAAGATGTATTGGTAAAATTACTTTCTTTTTACGGAATTTCAGAAGAGAGCATTTCTGAGAAAATCAATTTGGTGCAATAAGACCTTTTATCATCGATACAATTAACTGATTTGGCGAAGGTTTCAGTTTTTTAACCAAATTTTAAATCATTTTTTTCTTGGAAATTCAATAATTATTCCTATTTTTCGTTTGAAAAATACATAAACTATTACGCCCATGAATATGTTGGAATATGTAAAAATGATTTTGGAAAAAGTAAGTTTTGATAAAAAATTATTTGAAAAAGAACTAAAAAAAGGCATAAAAGAGCTTCTCCCAATAGAAATAAAAGAATTAAAGAATTGGTGCTACGAAAAATTTGGCAACATTTATAATACTATTTTAAATAAAGTTTTTCGCAGAAAAAGCCTGGCATTGGTAAGAGTACGCTCATAATTACCGGTCAAACTGAAGCCTTCTGGCTGCTCTCAAAGGGGTAAAATTGCCCTCATGATATAATAGTTGTCCTGAAACAATAGTGCTGACTATTGTAGAACCAAAAGTGACTCCTTCCAAAGGTGACCAGCCACATTTATAAAGTATATTTTCAGGGCTCACATTATATGTTTTTTCTAAATCAACAAGTATCAGGTCGGCCCAGAATCCTTCTCTGACATACCCTCTGCGATTAATTTTAAAACACTCTGCAGGGGCATGACACATTTTTTCGACAATTTTTTCAAGTGAGATTTTACCTCTTTGATGAAAATCGAGCATTATTTGCAAACTATGCTGAACGAGCGGTAATCCAGATGGTGCTCCCCAGTAATCCTGTGATTTTTCTTCTTTTGTATGCGGAGCGTGGTCGGTGGCTATTATATCAAGTCTGTCGTCGAGTAAACCTGCTAAAAGTGCCTCACGGTGGTTATGTTTTATAGCAGGATTACATTTGATTTTCACATCAAGTTCATGGTAATCTTCCGCATCAAAATACAAATGATGAACGCATACCTCTGAAGTTAGATGTTTTTGGCTCAACGGAATTTCATTGGTAAACAGTTCAAGCTCGTCTCCCGTCGAAATATGAAGAATATGCAGTCGGGTTTTATATTTCTTAGCAAGATCAGCCGCCATAGAGGAAGACTTATAACATGCCTCTTCATTTCTGATTAATGCGTGAATATCATATGGCAGCTGTTTGTTATGATATTTTTCTTTATAGGCAGCAAGATTAGCCTTAACGGTGGCTTCGTCTTCACAATGGGTTGCTATAAGACCCGGGAAATTAGCAAATATCCTATCAAGTGTATTGGGATTATCAACCAGCATATTTCCGGTTGAGCTACCCATAAAAAGTTTAAGACCACAAACATTCCTGAGGTCAGTTTTCATTGCCTCCTCATAATTATCGTTGGAGCCACCCATGAAAAATGAATAGTTTACCCAGGAATTTTCAGCTGCAATCTGATATTTTTCTTCCAAAAGTTCTTGCGTAAGGGTATTGGGAACAGTATTAGGCATTTCCATAAAGCTGGTAGTCCCCCCTGCTAAGGCTGCTTTTGATTCGGTGGCGATATTGGCTTTATGAGTGAGTCCCGGCTCTCTGAAATGCACCTGGTCGTCAATGATTCCGGGAAAAATAAATCTGCCTTTGGCGTCAATAAATTGGTCTGCCTCAATGTCCAGGCTCCCAATTTTTTCAATGAAACCGTTTTTTATGAAAATATCTCCGGAAAATATCCTGCCTTCGTTTACTATGTTTGCGTTTTTAATTAATATAGAATTCATAAAATCATTAAAGGCTTTTTAATTCAGAATTTGCTTCTTTTTTTATCCAGACGTATGCTGTGTTTTTGAGACATTCCTTATAAAATAATCTGGCTTTTTCTTTGTTGTTTTGGGCTTTGAATATTCTGGCCATACCCAGGTACGCCATACTCCTGTATTCTTTCGTAAATCTTTCTTCAGGTGTAAATTTCAGAACTCTGGCATAACTAGCCAAGGCCTGGTTTAGATTTTGAAAGTAATGTTCCTGCAAATATCCTTCAAAAGTAGTTTGAGAAATCTCAACTATATCAAGATTTTTTTTCAGATACTTTTTATTGGCTTCATTAGCTTCTTCAAACTGATTGTTGAGGAGTAAACATTCGACGTATTTAATGCGATAAATATCGTTTCTGGGATACTTTAAACTCAAATTTCTTGAGATTTGGAGGGCTCTTTTAAAGTTGGATTCATAATTAATATAAATATTTGCAAGGTAAAGATTGGCCTCCACCTTACTAAATAAGGCATTTTTTATAGCGGTTTCAAGATCTGAAATTCCTTGTTTTTTACTCCCATTTTCAAAAAAAACCAACAAAGGCTTGGTAATAGGGTGATCTTCGGGATACTGAACTCTGTAATAGTTGTACAAGCCCAATGGGAACAAAAACTCAGCGTTGTCGTCCCGATATTTTTTACTTTCAACAAAATACGAATACGCTTTTTGAGCCACTTTTGCTGAAGCAATATAATCGGTTTTATAGTTGTGAATAAGAGCAGTAAACCCATATGCGGCCAGCAGAAAGAAAGTGGCCTCGGTTTTATATTCGGGTATTTTGTAAAGGTTTTTAGCGGCGTTTACTGTTTTATCCAGCTCAGATAAATATTTCTTAAGTTGTTCAGGATTTTTATCAATCGGCAAATACCTCCATTCTATTTCTAAAGCATTTATCAAATATTTGACAGGATGGTATGGATATCTGTTTTTTACCGTTTGAAACACTACTGCTGCATCTTCAAATTCCTGATTATATAACAAATCAAGGCCTTTTTGAGCTATTTCTTTACTTTTTGAATCTTCAAAAAACTGCCCTTTAGCAGAATTTGATAATATTATTAAACTAAAAAATAAAAACCTGACTATGATTTTCATATTAAAAAAAAGCCCTTCTCGTTGGAGAAGGGCTAATATATAATAATTGGCAAAATTACATGCTACGATTAAGGAAATTCATCACTGCATCATAATCTTTCAAGTTTACACCGCTTTTCTCAAGTAAACCTTGAATTGTTTTTTCAGTACATACTACCTCAAAAGTAAGATCACTGGTAGGTGCATATACGGCAGTACCCCCAAAGAATTGACTCTGATATCTGTAATAAACCTCAGCTTGTCCTGTTTTATATCCATAGTCAAGACGCTCAAGAGAGTTGTCCATATCTTTGGTATAAGTAATTGGAAGAGCTTTGAACAGTTCACCTTGTTTTACGAAAATCATTACAAATTTGTCAGCTGCAATCAAATCATTTTTGATAGTGGCTCCACCCCATTTGCTGGTTACACCGCTTCCGATTCCAGTAACATCAACTTCTTTCCATTCTGAAGCTTTAATAGTTGCAGTAAAGCTTTTTACGTTTGCATTACCATCTTTACCATTAGTACCGTTTGTACCATTAGTACCGTCTTTACCCGCAGCACCAGTAGCACCAGTAGCTCCGGTATCACCTTTTTCACCTTTCGCTCCATCTATACCATTAACACCTGGATCGCCTTTACAAGACCACATAGAAACAGATACCGCTATTGTTAAAATAGAAAGTAGCTTGAATAATTTGTTCATAATTTTAAAATTAAGATTTATTGACTTCTAGATTTGTAGCAATATTATTCAAAATTGAACAACTTTGCAAGATATTTCTAATGAATATTTATTTTACGGTTAATTATTTTTACATTCAAAAAATCATAATTTAATGGAAGCTCTAGATTGCCTTAACCAAGTGGCTGATTTTCATACTACTTTTCACCATCCTATCGAAAAAAAACCTGTCATTCCCGCTCCAAAGCGTTGTGAACTTAGAGTTGAATTAATATCTGAAGAACTAAAAGAACTACAACAAGCCATAGAGGATAATGATATTGTGGAAGTGGCCGATGCATTATGTGATATCCAATATGTACTTTCAGGAGCTGTACTTGAGTTTGGCCTTGGTGAAAAATTCAGAGAGCTTTTTGATGAAGTGCAAAGATCAAATATGAGTAAAGCCTGTGCTACCATTGAAGAAGCCGATGCCACCGTGAAGCACTATGAAGCTAAAGGAACCGAATGTTATTACAAACAAGACGGCGAAAGATATCTGGTGTACAGAAAAGGAGATAATAAAACCCTTAAAAATGTGAATTACTCACCTGCCGATTTGAAGTCAATCATTGAAAAATGAAAAATCTGAAAAAATCTTTGACCGAAAGATTTCTTAAATACGTACAAATCGATACGCAGTCTGACCCGTTTTCTGAAACTCATCCAAGTACCAACAAACAGTTTGAACTGGCAAACGTTTTGGTGGAAGAATTGAAAGATTTGGGTATAAAAGATGTTGAGGTTGATGAATTTTGCTATGTATATGCCACCATTAATGGCAACTCCGAGAAAAAAAATATCCCGAAAATCATGTTTTGCAGTCATATGGATACTGCACCTGACTGCTCAGGGACAGATGTTAAACCTATAATCCATGAAAATTATCAGGGAAATGATATAACACTACCCGATGACCTCAACCAGGTCATAAAACCCAGTGAGCATCCCGACCTGAAAGACCAAATCGGCAACGATATCATCACCGCTAGCGGAACCACACTTTTGGGAGCAGATAACAAAGCCGGCCTGGCAGCCATCATGACCGCTGTAGAATTTCTGGTAAAAAATCCCGAAATCAAGCATGGAGACATAAAAATTCTTTTTACCCCTGATGAAGAAATAGGCCGTGGAACCGACAAAATTAACCTCAAAAAATTAGATGCCGATTTTGGCTATACCATTGATGGAGAAACACTTGGCTCGCTCGAAAACGAAACCTTTTCGGCGGATGGTGTAGAAATCACAATTCATGGCGTGAGTGCTCATCCGGGATTTGGGAAAAACAAACTCGTAAACGCCATCAAAATTGCCTCGGAAATAATTGCTGAGCTTCCTAAAGACAGCCTTTCGCCCGAAACCACTGAAGGTAAAGAAGGTTTTATCCATCCCACTGATATAAAAGGCGGTCAGGAAACCTGCACTTTGCATTTTATCATTAGAGATTTTGATGAAAAAGGGCTTGTAGAGAAAGAAGATTTTCTGAAAAATATTGCAGAAAAGGTATTAAAAAAATACCCTGAAGCTAAAATGGAATTTGTGGTAAAAGAACAATACCGCAATATGAAGGTGATTCTGGAACAGCACCCCGAAGTGATTGAAAACGCACTGGAAGCCATCAAAAGGGCGGGACTAAATCCAAAATTACAAAGCATAAGAGGCGGTACCGATGGCTCAAGACTTTCGTTTATGGGTCTTCCCTGCCCCAATATTTTTGCCGGAGAACACGCTTTTCATTCCAAACTGGAGTGGGTTTCGGTGCAGGATATGGTGAAAGCGGCTGAAGTGATAGTGAATATTTGTGAAATTTTTGAAGAAAAAGCATGAGCGAAGTAGCAGAAAACACGCGAAAAATCCTGAATCAATTACCCGAAAATGTGACCTTGGTGGCGGTTTCCAAATTAAAGCCGGCTACGCTACTTAAGGAGGTTTATGATAGCGGACACAAGATTTTCGGGGAAAATTATGTGCAGGAAATGGTCGAAAAGGCGGAAATATTGCCAAAAGACATTGCGTGGAATTTTATAGGTCATTTGCAAAGCAATAAAGTAAAATATATCGCTCCATTTGTGAGTTTGATTCATTCGGTAGATAGCTTCAAACTTTTGAAAGAAATCAATAAACAAGCCCTTAAAAATCAAAGAATTATACCTTGTTTGCTTCAAATACATATCGCTCAGGAAGATACCAAAACCGGCATGAACGAAGAGGAACTTTCGGAAATATTGAAAAGCAATGAATTAAAAGACCTAAAAAATATTGACCTGCGAGGATTGATGGGAATGAGTACATTTACCGATGATATGAGTGTAGTGAGAGCCGAATTCAAATCTTTAAAAAATATTTTTGAAAAGCATAAAATCGAATTTCAAAAAGCTGGTTTTGAACATTTTACTGAGATTTCGATGGGTATGAGTGGCGACTGGAAAATTGCGATTGAAGAAGGCTCTACGATGGTCAGAATCGGAAGTTCAATTTTTGGGAGCAGAGGGTGAAAATTGGAATAAAAATTCATGTCACCGCTCCGCGGTTTATTAATTTTAGTTCTTTAGGTTTTTGTTATAATCATTTCAATCCTGACGGATTTCGGAGATTAATTAAAATAATCACTCATCCTTGACAATTTAAGATAAAATTTTTATTTTTTTCTGATTTTCAACAAATTAATAATATATCATGAATAATACTTTTATAAAAATAGGGGCAATTTTGGGGGCAGTTGGTGTAAGCTTGGGAGCATTTGGAGCACATGCTTTAAAAGCCTCTTTAGAAGCTTCAGGCCGAACCGACACCTTTGAAACTGCTGTAAAATACCTTTTTTGTCACGCTTTGGGCATTATTTTGATTGGGATAATTCAGGAAAAATATCCTAATAAATGGCTAAAATATGCCGGAACTGGCATGACGGCCGGAGTCATTATTTTTTCAGGAAGCCTCTTTACTATCTGTTTCACAGGTATAAAAGCCTTCGGAGCAGTCGCCCCAATAGGCGGCACTTTAATGATACTTTCCTGGCTATCAGTTTTTTGGGGAGTGGGTAAAAAATGAAGTTACTGTATCTCCTGCATACTTACCAATTTCTTGTAATATCCACCTTCAAGGGCAATCAAATCGGCGTGTGAACCTTGCTCAACTATTTGTCCGTTTTGTACCACATAAATCACATCGGCGGCTTGAATTGTGCTAAGACGATGAGCTATCACAAGACTGGTGCGGTCTTTCATTAAAGTTGTAAGTGCTTCTTGCACAAGCCTTTCCGACTCGGTATCCAGAGCCGATGTGGCCTCATCCAAAATCAAAATTGGTGGGTTTTTCAGAATGGCTCTGGCAATCGATATCCTTTGTCTTTGCCCGCCGCTGAGCTTGGAACCCCTGTCCCCCACCGAAGTATTAAATCCATCAGGCATGGCTTCGATAAATTCCAAAGCATTGGCTATTTTGGCTGCATTTTTCACTTCCTCCATGGTTGTTTTTCGGCCGAAAGCAATATTGTTATACACCGTATCATTATACAAAATGGCCTCTTGCGTCACTACCCCAATATGCCCGCGGAGGTCGGCTTTCGAAATGTCTTTCATCGAAACTCCATCCAGACTAACCTTTCCTTTGATAGGATCGAAAAATCTTATAGCTAGGTCGGCAAGGGTCGATTTTCCGCTTCCCGATGCCCCAACCAAAGCCACCATTTTGCCTTTTTTTACTTCAATATTGATATTTTTTAATACTTCTGTAGATTTATCATAACTGAAATCCACATTTTCAAAGGCAATTTTATCAGAAAAACTTACCGCCGATTTTGAAACTTCAAGATTCTCTATATCAGATTTTTGTTCGAGCAAATCCAAAACTCTTTTGCCTGAAGCTAACCCACGCTGAGCTGTGCTAATGGCTTGAGAAATCTCCTTTGCAGGCCTCACTACCTGAGAAAACAGAGCGATGTATGCGATAAAAGTGGATGCCGAGAGAGCACTTTCCTGATTTAAAATCAAACTACCTCCAAAATACAACAGGGACGCCACCATGCTGATGCCAATAAACTCAGAAAAAGGATTGGCCATTTCTCGTTTGGTAGCATAGCGATACACTGACCTGCGGTAGCCTTCATTTTCTTCAAAAAACTTTTCAGAAATATATTTTTCTGCCAAAAATGCCTTTACTACCCGCATACTCCCAAAGGCCTCGTCCATGATACTCATCAGGTTGCTCAACCGCTGCTGGCTGTCACCTGCATTGTGCCGCATTTTTTTCAAAATAATCCCCAAAAAGCCCCCCGTAAGTGGAATCACAATTAATGAAAAAATGGTAAGCTTCCAGGATATTACAAACAAAGCAACAAGATAAGCTATAAGTAAAATGAGTTCTTTAATGGCCGCTGAAAATGAATTGGCGATGGAATTTTCGACTTCCTGTATATCGGTGGTGATTCTGGAAATGAGTTCGCCTTTTTTTTCGTTGGTAAAAAAGCCCAGATGTAGCCTTAGAGTATGCTCGAAAACCGTTTGCCGGAGGTTGGCCACCATACCGGTTTTAAATTTTTCTAAAACCCGCATGCTCAGGTAACGAGCCGTGTTGGCCAAAAGACTCACCAACAAAATGGTAAGACAGACCAGTTTGAGCCCCCCCATTTTCCCTTGATCCAGAACGGTTTGAGCAAAATATTTTTGATATTGATCCACAATCTGGAAGTCAGGAGCGGGTTTTTGGGCCATTTCCTGTAATACTTCTTTCGAAACCTGTCCAAAAAGTACATCAAGGAGGGGCTTTAGCAAGACAAGATTTAATACTCCGAAAACACCCGCAATAAGTGAGGTGAGAATAAACGGAAGTAAAAATCCGCGAATGTTCCCTGCAAATTTTAGTATTTTAAAATATGTATTCATCTAAATTTTAAGTTTTCAGCCGATTATTGGAGGCTTCAACTATTTTCATCTGACAAAATTAGGACTTATTTCCCCAATCTTTATCTCAAAATGCCTTTGGTATAGCAAATAGTTCGATTAATAAATTTTGGAACCTAAAATTCTGATTTTGAACCACGCTTTTTTATATTTGTCAGAAGAATCCAAATCTGACAATAATGAAAATACCATGCTATAATTTTGAAAGTTCACCAGATGGCTTAAGGTTTGAGTTTGATAGTATTAGTGACAGAAAAAAGATCAGAAAAGTAGTTGAATTTACACCTTTACCACAAAATCCTGAGATTTTTAATTTGGGTTTTGGAGACATGAAAACTGATGGAACCATTGATGATTTGATAGTTAGCAACAATCAAGATATGGAAAAGGTGTTGGCTACAATTATTCAGATAATTTTTGAATTCTTTAAGACACGAACCGGAAAAATTATTTTAATTTTGAGAAGTACAGCAAGCAGAAGCAGACTTTACCAAATTGTGATTGCTAAAAATATAACCGAAATGAATGACATCCTATTAGTGAAAGGAATAAGGAACGGGGAAGTTGAAGATTTTGTTTCAGAAGTAAATTATGAAGGTTTTTTTATAAAAATGAAATGAAAGTTAAAGCTAAATCATTAGAATTATTAAAGCCTAATGTTACCCTAAATCAAAAAATTAAGAGTAATCCGTCGGATCCTTTTATTCAGAAAAAGCTTGAGAAAGCCACTGAGCTTTTAAAAAGCCTCAAAGAACCATTGCATATTTGATTTTATTCAATTGAAAATCAATAAATTAATTGTATCTATTTCTATCTGCATTCTTGTAATGGGATGCACTCAAGAAAATAAAGTCAAGATAACTGAAAGCAGTTTTTATTTCTGGAAAACCATTTTTCAGCTTGATAGTTCAGAAAAAAAAGCTCTTAAAAGTGCCCTGAATTCACAACTTTATATCAGAGAATTTGATGTCGATTTCAGAAGTGGAAAGCCCGAGCCGGTTAAGATTATCACCTGGAAAGACCCATGCCCCAAAGATTATGTACCGGTAATTTTTATTACCAATCGCACCTTTCAATTTGCTGATTTTAAACAAATTGAAGCACTTGCCACCAATATTTTTGATTATTTTAATAAAAGAAAACTTCCTGAAGAAATTCAGCTGGATTGCGACTGGACAGAAAGTACAAGCTCAAAATATTTTTATTTTTTGCGGAAAATCAAAGAAAAATCGGGTCGGAAAATTTCGGCGACCATACGACTTCATCAAATTAAGTTTTTTGAAAAGACCGGCATTCCACCGGTAGATGAGGGAAGTCTGATGGTTTACAATACCGGCGACTGGCGAAAGTACTCTGAAATCAATTCAGTTTTTGATGCTCATACTGTATCTGCCTATTTGGACCGACTAAATGAATACCCCTTATCATTAAAAATCGCTCTGCCGATATTTTCCCAAACGATAGTTTACAGAAGCGGAATTTTTCATGCATTTTTGCCGGAAATCTCTTTAAATATTCTTAAGAGTGCTTCGTTTTTGTCAGAAATAAAAAATGACTTAATTTTCGAATGCAAATCATCGGGGCAAATCTGCGGAGTACAGCTCAGAAAAGGCGATATTCTGAAATTTGAACAACCTGATTTTGAGGAAGTTTTAAAAATAAAAAACCTTATTATAAGTAAATTAAACCAAAAAAGTACTGCAATTATCTTTTTTCATCTTGATAAAACCTGCCTGAAAAATTATGAAACTAAAACCCTATTTGAGTAGAATTAAAAAAGCCCATGTCATTTTAGGAACATTAGTGATATTGGCTTGTGGTCCTTCACCCTACGATTATGCTGAGTATTTTTCGCTGTTTTATCCTGAAAATGCCAATACGCCTGCAGAGACCAAGCCCTACTATTATTCCAGTTTATTTCTCAACGAGGAGCCGTACTATTATTCTGAGCAACCTCAGCCCCAAAAAGAAACCGTCGAAGAAACCGCAAATACCGATGCCTGGTATAATTATTTAGGTAAAAAAATTGACCGTAAGGCGGTATATGATGCTCTTTATGGCAACACCCACACTTCTGCATTAACTCTGAGCATCAAAGGATTTAAACCTGACGCCGCTGAATACCTGACATTTGCAGAAAAAACCGATAAACTTATTCCTGTCAAAGAGAATTACTGGGATGAAAACCCTTTAGTTGATACTGTCGCCATCAAAACTGAGGCCGATGCGGCTTTTAGAAGTTTCAAGTCGGCAAAAGACGATTTCCTGAAAGAAAGATATTTGTTTCAACATGTAAAACTTTTGCACCGCTCAGGATACCATAAAATGGCCATCGAAGCTTACAATAAATACAATGCTACCATCAAAAGCAAAACTTTCATCAGTGACTGGGCACTTAGCAGAGTAGCGGGTAGCTATAAAAGAACAGGTGATACAGTCAGGGCTGTCTTGCTTTTCGCTCAGGTATTTGGCAATGCTCCTTCAAAAAGATATCAGGCAGATTTGAGCGTAAGAGGTATAAATGAATCACATTTTGAAAATGCTCTAAAACTAGCGAAAACCGAAAAAGAAAAAGCAAACGTACTGGCAATGAGAGGCGTTCAACCTTATCAGGACGAGCTTGAGAACATCAAAGAACTTTACAAAATCGACCCGAAAAATGAGCTTTTGGAGCTGATTTTTACCCGGGAAATCAACAAAAATGAAATGGTATTTTTCGCAGATAAAAATGCCAATCTGTATTCCAATACAAGAAACTTTTACGATGAAAACTACAATATTGACCCGAAAAAGGTAAAGGAGGCCGAAGAAGAGGGCAAAACTTATCTCGAAAAAATGCTTGAATTCGCTGAAGATGTAGCTTCAGATGGAAAAGTTACAAACCCCGATTTCTGGAAAATCTCATCTGCATATTTTTATTATCTGAAAAACGACTCAGAAAAATCTCAAAAACTTCTCGAAGAATTGGCCAATACAAAAAATCCGGTCACCAAAAAACAAGCTGAGTTTTTGAAGTTTGAACTGAGTGACCTGCCAAATACACCCGAAAACGAAGCAAAATTACTGGCAACCCTGGAGGGTTTTACTAAAACTGAAACCTTCAGAGACAATAATATGTTGGTAAAAATGAGTAATAAACTGGCCAATTATTACAATCAAACTGCCGAAACCAAGTCAGGCGGTTGGTTTAGCTCATGTTCTAAACCAAAAAAATCTGCGGGCGATAATTTGAAGGCATTTTTGGCGGCTAACGTTGCGACTGTTGGGCAATATTATGATTTGGGGATCAATCCAGAAAACTTAATAGACACCTGTTCAGCACCATTTTTAGAAAAGATTGTGGCTTTTTTTAACAGTAAAAACCTAAGTGCCAATGATAAAAAACTATTGGCATTGTCAGGCTTAAAAGCTGATTTCGTGAATCTCGCCCTCATGCGGGCCTATGTGAAGCAGGAAGACTTTATCAATGCTGCCAAAACCAGCCGGAAAATTTCTGAGAAATACAAAGAAGAACAATCGTTGACCGAGTATTTTGACACCAAATCCAAAGATCTGTTTTTGGAGCAAAATAATAAACTGACCCGTCTGGATGAATATCTCGATTACCTTGCACACCTTAAAGCCAAAGCCAATACTTCAACGGCGACAGCTGCCGATATTTATGAATATGGCAATCACTTGTACAACCTCAGCTATTTCGGGCAGGCATGGATTCTAAGTCATCGTGAAAAAAGCTCGATGGAATTAGAGTACAATAAAAACCTTGCAGGCGACTATTATACCACCGAAAATGTCCTTAAATTCTACGAAAAAGCACTTCAGAAAAACCCGGACACCGAATTGGGAGCGAAAATATGTTATGCCGGTGCCTTGTGTGAGCGAAACAACTATTGGGTGAAGTTTTACAAAAACCGACCTACCGATTATGATCAGGAAGAGGCATATTTGGCTAAAATGTCGGCAGAGGAATTGCCCAAATTCCGCAAGTTTTTCGGAATCTTAAAAAGCAAATATCAAAATGCTAAATATGAAGATATGATACTGAAAGAGTGTATTACTTATGCCAATTATTTGAAGTAAAAAAAATGTCACACTGAACTAGTCGAAGTGTTAAACTTGAAGTGACTTCGTCAAGCTAAGCCTGACAAAATAATCTCAATTATGATCTATCTGATATTAAGTATTTTATTCTCGGTTTTGTTGCTGGTAAACTTCCGGATATTTCCGAAATACGGCATCAACACGGCTCAGGCTATTGCCCTAAATTATCCTGTATGTTTTATTTCAGGTTATCTATTGATGCCTGCCGGACAGACATTCAGTATGCCTTTGGCTGAAAACTGGGTTTGGTTTTCGCTTCTTTTGGGATTTGGATTTATCATAACGTTCATTTTGAGTGGTGCATCAACCCAAAAAATCGGGATGACGATTACTTCATTGGCCAATAATATTTCTTTGGTAATCCCGGTTTTATTTAGTCTTTTGGTATTCAATACCAGCGAAATTCAATTTAGTGGGCTTAACTATTTCGGGTTGATTCTGGCCATATTGGCTATCGGAATTGCCACTTTTAAAGGTGGTGAAAATGGCCCACAAAAAGCCAATTGGTTGACCACAGGCGGACTGGCTTTGGCGGTATTTCTGATGTATGGCATCACCAATACGGCCATCAACTTTCTCAATATCAAATATATCGCTGATCCTTCCCGAACAATTCCGGTTACTTTAGTGATGATTTTTGGTGCTATATTGGGAGGTATTTTCCTTTTGCTCTATAATTATTTTGTAAAAAAAGAAAAACTGGAATTTAAAAACCTGATTGCAGCCATTACACTTGGCATTCCCAATTTCCTTTCATTCTACTTTCTGATTTTGACTTTAGGACATTTCGGTAATAGCGGAGCGTTTGTTTATCCGGTTTATAATATTGGAGTAATATCCGTTTCGGCCCTTGTTTCTATTATTTATTTCAAAGAAAAGATTTCCAAACTAAATTCTGTTGGCATTGGATTAGCGATTTTAGCAATTGCCTTGATCTCGTGGGAGAAGTTGTTTTGAGGTCTTAACTCACTGATTTTCAAAAACTATTTTATACTTTCAAACAAAATACCTATATTTGCACCCCTTTTCAGAAATAGAAAAAGCTGATATAGAATAATTTAAAGAAAAAACTGCATCAAAAATGTCAAATATAGTAGCCATAGTAGGAAGACCTAACGTAGGCAAATCGACCCTTTTCAACAGGTTGATCGAGGAAAGAGTGGCTATCACCGATAACCAATCTGGCGTAACCCGCGACCGCCATTATGGTAATGCCTTCTGGTTAAAAAAGAACTTTACAGTGATTGATACCGGTGGATATGTGGTTGGATCTGATGACACCTTTGAAGAAGCCATACGTCGTCAGGTAGAACTCGCCCTCGAAGAATCTACTATTATATTGTTCGTTGTTGACACCAAAATGGGGCTAACAGAACTCGATGAGGAGTTTGCCAATGTACTCAGAAGATCCAAAAAGCCGGTATTTATTGTTGCCAACAAAGCCGAGACTTTTGAAAGAGCTCAATTGGTAGCTTCAGAATTTTATAGTCTGGGGCTGGACTCAGAAGTTTATCCTATCTCCGCTGCTGATGGCTCAGGGACTGGGGATTTGCTGGATGCCATGTCGAAATATCTGGCTGATGACAAGGTTGAAAATCCAAATGAAGGGGTACCCAGAATTTCGATTTTAGGCAGGCCCAACGTAGGCAAATCATCGTATCTTAATGCTTTATTAGGAAAGGAGCGTTCGATTGTCACAGATATTGCAGGTACCACCCGTGACTCCATTGACACCCGGTACACCCTTTACGGAAAAGACTTTGTGATTACCGATACTGCCGGAATCAGAAAAAAAGCAAAAGTAAATGAAGACATTGAGTTTTATTCGGTTCTGAGATCTATCAAAGCTCTGGACAATTCCGATGTTTGTATCATTCTTTTAGATGCCACCAGAGGACTTGAAGCTCAGGATATCAGTATCATTGCACAGGCACACAATGCCAAAAAAGGAATCGTTCTGATGATTAACAAATGGGATGCCCTTGAAAAAGATTCTAAAACTGCGGATACCATGAAGAAGGAGATATTGGAAAGATTGGCTCCGATGAATTATATGCCGGTAATTTTTGCTTCGGCTTTGGAAAAAACCAGAATTTTCCAGGTTATTGAAAAAGCGATGGAAGTGTATGAAAATCGCAAAACTCAGATTTCTACTTCAAAAATCAATGACGTTTTACTGCCGATCATTGAGCGTACTCCTCCGCCATCCATCAAAGGTAAAATGGTGAAAATCAAATATATCGTTCAAATACCTACACCATCACCGACGTTCGTTTTCTTTTGTAATCTGCCCCAATACGTAAAGGAATCTTATCAAAGATTTTTACAAAATCAGATCAGAGAAAACTTTGGTTTTGAGGGAGTTGTGATTACAACTTTCTTTAGGAAAAAATGAAACGATTGACGATTAATTCGATTGAGGATTGAAGATTATTTTGATTAAAAAAATAAGTTTAAATTTCTTTATTTTGCCACAAAAATAAATTAGCAAATGACTGCAGAACTTTTCAAAAAAAGAACGAAAAATTTAGCATTGAGGTGTGGTGAATTTGTGGATCAATTGCCGATAAGAAAGAGCTTAGATATTTATGGAAGACAACTAATTAGATCTTCTTCATCAGTAGGGGCAAATTATTGGGCAGTTTGCAGAGCAAAATCTCAAGCCGATATGATTAATAAATTGAAGATTGTAGAAGAAGCTGATGAGACCCTTTATTGGCTAGAGTTAATAGAAGAATCTTCACATATCACTAATAATGAGCTATTAAATTTCCTTAAAAAAGAAGCCGATGAAATTCTTTCAATGGTTATTTCTTCGATTAAAACTTTGAGGGCAAAAAATAAAAATTTATAAATTCGTAATCGTAAATCGAATCAATCGTAAATCGTAAATCGAATCAATCGCAAATCGAACCATGTCAAAACATATCCTCCTGATGGAAGGGCCTGATGCAAAAGGGCTTATTTTTAATGTAACCAGCGTTTTGTACAAAAACGAATGCAATATCTTCAAACAAGACGAATATGTGAGCCCCAATGGCTGGTTTTATATGCGTACCGAGTTTGAAAGTAACAATGGTTATGAGCCGGAAAAGGTTTTGCAGGATTTGAGGAAAGTTATCCCAAATGAAGAGATAAAATTTAAACTTCACCAACAAAAAAAGAAAGATATCGTGCTTTTATGCACAAAAGAACATCATTGTTTATCTGAAATTCTGATAAGATACGCTTTTGAAGAATTAAATGCCAATGTGCTGGCGGTGGTAAGTAACTACAATTCACTTCAGCCATTTGTCGGGAAATTTGGCATTCCTTTCCATTACATCTCGGCTGAAGATAAATCCAGGGAGGAACATGAGGAAGCTGTTTTGAAAACACTGGATATCTATAAACCGGAATTTTTAGTTTTAGCAAAATATATGAGAATCCTCTCTCCCGCTTTTGTATCTAATTATTCCAACCGCATCATCAATATTCACCACTCGTTTTTGCCCGCATTTATTGGAGCTAATCCCTACAAGCAGGCCTATGAAAGAGGTGTAAAAATTATTGGTGCCACCGCACACTTTGTAAACGATAACCTTGATGAAGGGCCTATCATTGCCCAAGATACCAAAGAAGTAGATCACCGGTATTCGGCCCAGGATATGGCCCGGGATGGTCGTGACGTTGAAAAAATGGTGTTGATAAAAGCCTTAAAGCTGGTTCTTGACGACAGGGTTTTTATTTTCGGAAATCGTACAGTGATTCTTTAAAAGAAATATCCGATTCTTATCACAAAAGGCGACCCATTTCCTCCCAAAGACTGAGGACTAATAAAACCATATGATGGTGAGCCAATATTATACATCACTGATATAAAACTTCCGTTTTGGCTTCGGGTACGATTTTGGTACATTCCAATTCCTAATAATGGAGAGCCACCCCATTTTCGGCCTGTTTCGTTTAATTCTGAATTATAAAAATTAGTGGCAGAGGCGTTCATCATTTCAAATTCTCCCTGAGCAAAAAAATTACGCCAAACCGCCTGCCTTGCAAACAAACGCCCTCCATAAGCCAGATTTCCACTTTGCTTGTAAGCCCCCTGATAAATAAAAGATGCTCCAAGGCCAACAATAGTACCTTTTCCTGTCACATCGTATCCCGCCATGGGAGAGGCATCAATATAAAAAGCTCCCCAAAAGCCCAGCCAGATATTCCCGCCATAATGCAGATTTTGTCTCCAGGCTGGTTTTGGTTTTTCAAATAACACCTGTGGTTCCTTTTCATCTTCTTCAGGCTCCTCAATGGGCTCAGCCGGAGGAATAACCTGGGCAGACAATCTTAAACTTAAAAACAAAAACAACAGAAGTATTCTGGACATTATAGGTTCGATATTTTTAATACACAAAACGCTAAATTAACTCATTTATTCAATTTTTGCTTTCAAAAATATCCCTCCACCTGGTTTTTTACTTTTTTCTTTTGCAAAAAAATCCAAATTGTGGGTAGCTCCGTAAATGAGAGAAATTAAAAACAAATTTTTGTAACAATTATGAAAAAGCAATTCAAAACTCTCGGAATCGTAGCATTATTAGCAATTTCAAGCCTCAACGGTTTTGCTCAAAAAGGAACAGTATGGGTAGGCGGAGAAGCCATGTACCCTACCAAAAACATTGTCGAAAATGCGGTGAACTCCAAAGATCACACCACTTTGGTAGCAGCTGTGAAAGCTGCGGGATTGGTTGATGCCCTCATGGGCCCTGGTCCTTTCACGGTATTTGCTCCCGTGAACACTGCATTCGACAAACTCCCTAAAGGCACTGTAGAAATGGTTTTAAAACCTGAAAACAAAGCAACGCTCACCAAAGTTTTAACCTATCATGTGGTGGCAGGTAAATTGGATGCAAAAGAGCTGATGAAACAAATCGAAAAAGGTAAAGGTGAAGCCAAACTCAAAACGCTTGCAGGTAACACCCTGACGGCTAAAATGAATGGCGACATGAATGTGATTTTGCAGGATGAAAATGGCATGATGGCCAACATTTCGACTTACAATGTGTACCAATCCAACGGCGTGATACATGCTATTGACACAGTCTTGATGCCAAAATAATAGGATTAATATAAAATTAGAAAATCCGGTATTCCTCCAAACTACCGGATTTTCTTAAGAAAACGGATTAGATTTACATGAATTTAGTCCGATTGATGGAATCAAAAAATCACCTCTAAACATTAATATTTTGACAGCACTAAAAAAACTCTCCGAAGAAGAATTAGTACAGTCATTGAAAGCCAATCAGCGGCAGGCATACGATTATTTATATGATAATTACGCCGGAGCCTTGATGGGAATTATCACCAGAATCGTGAAAGACCGCGAAAAATCAGAAGATCTGCTTCAGGATGTATTTCTCAAAATCTGGAAAAAAATCAATGACTATGACCCTTCGAAAGGTCGCCTGTTTACCTGGATGGTCAACATCGCCCGTAATACTGCCATTGATGCCTACCGGAAAGACAAAAACGTGTTTCTGGAAGACATCGACACAAAAATCAATACGATTGACACTACATTTGTGGCTGATAGTGTCAACTATAATTTTGATGTAAAAGCCATCACTGAAAACCTGAAAAGCGACCGTAAAGTACTGATTGATATGGTTTATTTTCAGGGATATACACAGGAGGAAGCAGCCGAGATATTGCAAATACCGCTCGGAACGGCCAAGTCACGTATCAGAACAGCATTACAGGACCTAAAAGCTTATTTTAGAATATGAATACGAAAGAATATATAGAGTCAGGCATACTCGAGGCTTACGTTTTGGGCGAAACTACCGACCAGGAGCGTAGAGAAGTAGCGTGTCTTTCCAAAATCTATCCGGAGGTCAAAGAAGAACTTACCCGGCTTGAACTAACGATGGAGGCCTATGCTAAAGCACATGCCATCCCTGTTAATCAAGATCTAAAAGAGAAGATTTTTGCAGAAATGAATTTCGAAGAAACTGAAATTCCGGAAGTTTTGGAGCCGAAAATCATCAGTCTTTGGCCAAAAGTTTCTATAGCCGCAGCCCTAATGCTGGGAGTACTTGCTCTGGGCTTGTTTTACCAAAACAATACCATGAAAAAGCAAATGGTTACAGTAAAGAATGAAAATCAGAAAATGGCGGATGAAATGTCAAAAGACCAGAAACTGATTGCTCTTTTCAAAGAAACCAAAATGGTGAAACTTAAAGGCGTAGAAAAATCCCCTGAAAGCCTCGCCATGGTATTTTATGATGAAAAAAATGCCTCTGCAAGTATAATGGTTGAGTCCTTGCCTAAGGCACCTACAGGAATGCAATATCAACTTTGGGGAATTGTCGATGGCATTCCGGTGGACATGGGAATGATTGATAATCAGCACGAAAATAAGATTTTGGCCATGAAAAACATTAAAGGGAAACCTGCGGCATTTGCAATAACCCTGGAAAAGCAAGGGGGGAGTCCTACGCCTACATTGGAGGAAATGTATGTGATAGGGAATGTTTAGAGGTAAGCGTGAAGCCTTCCCGACACCGGCCTTTGCATGAGGTCGGTGTCTTTTCTTATTTAAAATCAACCATTTGAAAGTTCAAAATATCCATTCAACAATATTTATTGAAAGTTGAAGTTTTTTATTGTTGATTTGTGTCATCAAACTTAAAAATTTCAAAAATGAAAAAATTAATTTTACCCGTTTTACTTCTGGTGGGACTTTCCACATATGCACAACAGCCTACTCCGAAAGAAATAGTTGAAAATTATCTGAATAAAATTGGTGGACAGGAAGCATTGAAAGGTATCAAAGACATCACAATGGAATTCTCCGGTGAAGTTCAGGGTCAGTCAATTTCCAATACGACCATGAAGAAACTCCCTAACAAGTTTTATTCAGTGGTAAATATTGATGGAATGGGCGAAGTAAACAAAACTGTTTTTGATGGTCAGAAAGGAAGCGTTTCGGCGATGGGTCAGGAACAAAAAATTGAAGGTGAAATGGCCAATTCTTTAAAAGCCCAATCCAGCATCGTTGGAGAATTAGAATATCTGACTGATGTCGAAAAAATGAGTTTTTCTGGTGTAGAAAAAATTAATGGTGCCGATTGCAATGTTATCATTGTAAAAAATGCTACAGGTGAGAGTAAAGAATTTTATGAAGTAGCCTCCGGCTTGAAAGTTCGTCAATTGGTTGAAGGGGAGGTGCCTGGGATGGGTAAAACAACGATCACAATTGACTACAGTGATTATAAAGACGTTGGTGGTGGAATTAAATTTCCGCATTTACTAAAACAAGATATGGGTATGATTGCCTTTGAATTGAAAGCAAGTTCTATAAAAATCAATCAAAACCTTGACGACAAAATCTTTGAAGTGAAATAATTTTCGAAATATTTGACCTAGAGAAAGCAGCCGTTTCTGGCTGCTTTTTTTATTTTTACCAAAAAAATAATACCTCATGAAAGCCGTTTTACTCACTGGTCCCAACACCTGGCATATTGCAGAAATCCCAACCCCAACACCCGCTAAGGGTCAGGTTTTGGTAAAAATGGCTTTTGCTCCCATAAATCCTTCAGATTTATCATTTTTAACGGGCAATTATGGCATAAAAAAAGATTTTCCGGTAGTTCCGGGTCTTGAAGGCAGCGGTGTAGTAGTAGCCTCAGGTGGGGGATTTTTGGCCAACAGACTCCTAAACAAACGGGTGGCATGCACTGCCGGAGCAGGCGATGGCACCTGGGCAGAATACATGGTGACTGAAGCGGGTAAATGTATTGATGTTCCGGAAACTATTGATCTCCGGCAAGCTTCTATGCTTTTTGTGAATCCGCTCACAGCTATTTCATTTATCAAGCAAGCCAAAAAATTTGGTGCCGATGCCATCGTGATGTCAGCTGCAGGTAGTGCTCTAGCCAAAATGGTACTTTTCCATGCAAAAAAATCCAGACTTCCATTGATTGGGATTGTTAGAAATATTGCGGTTAAAGAAGCGTTAAAAAATGAAGGTTTTTCTGAAATATTTGCTCTTTCGGAAACAGCAATTTTTGATAACCTTAAAGAACATAGCAAAAATTACAAAAGAATTATCTATTTCGATGCTGTCAGCGGTGGAGTTATTCCCTACAAGATTCTCAACGCTCTTCCCGATCACTCCAAAATGGTGATTTATGGGAGGTTAGATCTCAACCCAACAGAAATGCAGCCGCAAAATCTGCTTTTTAAACAAAATACAATTGAAGGATATTGGCTGAGCAAAGAGTTAAAAGGCAAATCAATTCTAAATGTCCTCAAAGATATTTCAAAAATTAAAAAAATGTTGAAAGGAGGTTTTGAAACGCAAATACAGGCTGCTTTTGATTTGGAAAATACCCAAAATGCTATCGAAGTTTACACAAACAATATGTCGGCTGGAAAGGTTTTATTAAAGCTTTAGTGTGATTCTGCACAGATGAATGTGCTTTTAATATACTTTTTTACCCAATAAAATTTGCAATCAGGTAATTCATTTCCGCCCATTTAATACGGGTCTGTAAATTAAACAGTTTCAGTAACGAAATTTATTAAATCTACCTCCTATAGTTGGTACAAAGTCTAGTCGAATCACATAGAGTGGGCTGTTCTTCTGTCAGGAATTTATTTTCAAAATCTCATTCAGGTTCAAAAACCTTTACAATTATTTTAAAATTAAGATAATATATAGGTATTAATAGTAATAATCTTAAATGAAATTTTCTATGAACTAGGTCATAAAATCATAAATATTTAAAACTAAAAATATCCAACATAAAATATAATTTTTTAAATATTTTATAAATGCAAAATACTGTTATTCAATACTTTAATTTTATTTTTTTGTACTTATATAAATAATGAATATTATCATTGTATATAACAAAATAGCCCCATAGATTTGTATAAAAATTAAGCAATACTATGTCAAATAATTTTAATCTAAGTCAATACGGAATCAACCCAAAAGAGGTTATCCGAAACGCATCGCCTGCAAAACTTTACGGTTTGGCCCTTAAATACGAAAACGAAGCCGAAATCACTTCAACTGGTGCTTTGGCATTGAAATCGGGTGTAAAGACCGGTAGAAGTCCTAAAGACAAAAGGATTATCGAGAGACCCGAAAGTGTGAATGATATCTGGTGGGGAAATGTCAACATCAAAATGGATGAGCATACCTTTGATATTAACAAACAAAGAGCTCTTGATTACTTAAACACTCGTACTCGTATTTACGTGGTAGATGGATTTGCCGGTTGGGATCCAAAATACCAAATCAAAGTAAGAGTAATTTGTACTCGTCCTTACCACGCTTTGTTTATGCACAACATGCTTATCAGACCTACTCAGGAGCAATTGGCTACTTTCGGTGAGCCTGATTATGTAATCTACAATGCCGGTGAATTCCCTGCCAATGCATTTACTTCATATATGGGTGGCCGTACTAGTGTTGACCTTTGTTTTGAACGTAAAGAATTCGTGATTCTGGGAACTGAATACGCCGGTGAAATGAAAAAAGGTGTGTTTACGGTGATGAACTACATCATGCCTAAACAAGGTATCATGAGTATGCACTGCTCGGCTAATGCCAGCGAAAAAGGTGACGTATCATTGTTCTTTGGATTGAGCGGTACAGGTAAAACCACACTTTCGGCTGACCCAAGCCGTAAGCTTATCGGTGATGACGAACACTGCTGGAGCGACGACGGTGTATTTAATATCGAAGGTGGTTGTTATGCCAAAGCTATCGACCTCTCTGCCGAAAAAGAACCAGAAATCTTTGGAGCAATCAAGTTTGGTACCGTGCTTGAAAACGTAGTTTTGGATCCGGTTACTCAGGAGGTTGACTATACCAACGACAGCATTACCGAAAATACTCGTGCAGCCTATCCGATCGAGTACATTCCAAATGCAGCCATTCCTTGTGTAGGTGGTCACCCTGAAAACATCATATTCCTTACTGCTGACGCTTACGGTGTATTGCCTCCGGTATCAAAACTGAGCCCTGAGCAAGCCATGTATCACTTTATCAGTGGTTATACCGCAAAAGTTGCCGGTACAGAGATGGGGGTTACTGAGCCTCAGGCTACATTCTCGGCTTGTTTTGGAGCAGCCTTTATGGTATGGCATCCAAGTAAATATGCCGAACTTTTGGCCGAAAAAATCACAAAACACAATACCAAAGTATGGTTGGTTAACACCGGCTGGATCGGCGGTGGATACGGTGTAGGTAGTCGTATCAAACTAAAATATACAAGGGCCATTATCGACGCTATCCATGACGGTAGCCTTGAAAAAGCCAGCTTTACAAAAGATCCGCTATTTGGATTTGATGTTCCAACTGAATGTGCTGAAGTACCAGCTGAAATCCTGATTCCTCGCAACGCATGGGCCGACAAAGCTTCTTATGATGCCACAGCCCAAAAATTGGCAGGCTTGTTTATCGCAAACTTCAAAAAATATGAAGAAGGTAGCTCCGAAGCCATAATTAATGCAGGACCGAAAGTGTAAATTTTAGGTTAATAATCGTTTGAATGGGTATCTTTGCGGGTACCCATTTTTTTTGCTATGAGTCTACTTAAAATAAAAAACAATATTTATAAGTTTATTTTAAAGCCTATCATCTTTTTTGGGTTAGTTTTCTTGTTTAAAGAGCCCTTAGAATTGTCTGCTAATAAGTTAGTAAATCTAACTTCAATAGATAAATTTGATGCTTTATATTCCAAAGAATTATTTTTATTAGCCATTTTTATAATAATTTTATTCCTGAAGTTTACTAGAAAAATTGGCGATTTTGGGTATTTAATCCCTTACTATGTATTTTTCATAATTTGGTATCTGACCTATCGCTTAGATAGTAATGGCTTTTGGTCTTTTGAAAGCTTGAAATTGACAAAAAATATAAAATATCTTGATGTCGTATTTCTCGGTATACTAATTATATTAATTCCACTCAGAAAAAAAGAACAATCAATTTCACAAAATACTTTATTTGAAGACCTCCCAATCTTTGAAAGTGAAAATGATAAGGTTGAAGACAAATTAGGTTATGAAACCTATGCAAAAGAAATCGCTGAAAAGCTTACAAAAAATAATTTCCAAAAAGCATTTGCTGTTGGCGTAAACGGAAAATGGGGCTCCGGTAAGACATCATTTATTAATCTCATCAAAAAGGAATTAGCTGATTCCGATTTTATCAAAATCTCATTTAATCCATGGGCGTCCAAAAATCCGGAAGCGATAACTCAAGACTTCTTTGAAGAATTAGAAGAGAGTTTAATCGAAAATCACTATTTATTTGGAAACTTGGTTAGTTCCTATGCCGGAAAAATTCTAAATAATAATTCCAGTAACTGGGTAAAGTCATTATTGCCTTTCTTTACCAAAACAGAATCTTTTTCCACAGTTCATAAAAGACTGGAGAAAACACTCTCTAATCTGGATAAGAAGATTTTGATTGTAATTGATGATATTGATAGACTGGACTCTAAAGAAATTTTTGAAGTTTTAAAAATTTTAAGGAATACCGCAAACTTTAAAAATATTATTTATTTATTGGCTTATGATAAAGAATATATTGGTCAAAAGCTGATTTTCGAAAATACCCAAATCAATAATAAATATTTAGAGAAAATAATCCAATTGGAACTTAATCTTCCATTTTTTGAAAAAGGAAAGTTATTTGAAAAATTAAAAAATAACATTCTCGAAATTTTAAAAAAAGGACTAAAGATTCCTTCACATGAAAGACTAATCTCAGATATTGAAAATAACTTGATTAAAATTATTCCTGACAATCTCCCTTTAATTAACAACCTAAGAGATGTAACAAGGCTCTGCAATGCACTTTCAAGTAATTTAAGTTCTGAAATTTTAAATGAAATAAATTTTGAAGAATTTCTATGTTTGGAACTTTTAAGAATAAATGAATTTGATATCTATGAAAAAATAAAATTCAAAGACAAAAAACTTTTATTAATAACAGAAACAGGCATTTCTCTTCGGTTTAATGTTAACCTAATTGATAATAATAACATTGTATCTAAAGTTAGCAATGATGAATTAATTCAAACATTAAATAGCTATCTATCAACTAAATACAACTCTGAATTCGAAAGAAATATTAAAATTGAAGAAATCAATAGCTTATTGTTTTTCATTTTTGGTAACCTAAATAAAATTCTCAATCAATCTAGTTATCCAGAACTTAAAGAAAATCTGTCAATTAGAAGGCCTTCGAGATTTGACCTTTACTTTTATTATTATCTACCAAATCACAAATTGCCAATCTTCAAGTTAACTAAACTTCGAGAGGAAAACAATTTTGTTAAATTTGAAGAAATAATAAAATCAAAAATTGAACAAGGTTTTGATTTTGAAATTATGGAATATTTTCAAAAAATAACTGGGTTTAATAACAAAAATGACTTTAAAGCAATAGTTAGTGAAGAAATAAAATTCAACAAGCGAAATTTTATATCTGAACCATCAAAGACTATTAGGTCCGCCTCCTTTAATTATGAATTATTCTATCAAAAACTTAGGGCTGGGTATATGAATTTTTATAATGATGATGACCTAAGTATTGAATCCATAGGAGAATATCCAAAAATAAATAATTGGGAAAAATTCCAAAAATTTATAATAAGTTTCATTACACCAGAGAAATATGATAAAAGCTGCCTATTTGATTCAAATTTTATATTCTTTTTGAAAGGAAAATTTGAAACAGAGGTTCCAGTTCACAACCAGGAAAATTTCAATCTATTACAAGATCATAATCTCAATATTTTATCAGGATATTGCGAAAAAGCTTCTAAAATAGATTCTACAGCAATACGACTTTTCAGAAATACAAATAAAGGATCAGATTCAAAAAATGAAATTTATGTAGAATCGGCCCAGGAAATAATGAGGAATTTAATCAAAAAAGACCTTAGAGTATTTTTAGAGAGTCTTTTTTTAGTAAATGGAAGAAATCAAGAATTTAAATATTTAGATCAATTTGCATTAGGTTATTTCAATTTAAGTTGGGAGAATTTCGAATCATTCATAATTTCAAACACTGATAAACAACCATGTTTTAAAGAGTTTTTAGACTTTTTTGAAAAATTTAAATCAAATAATTTTAATCCAGTTGAAGGGTTTAAATTCAAAAATTTAGAAATTGAAAACAAAAGACTTACTCATTAACAAATCTATTTTATTATAGTATGAATCTATTTAATATCATCCTTCTCCCCCTTTTCGAAGATTTCAAATCTGAAAGCCTGCCTGTGCAAATCCCGGATACTTATCTTGAAAATTTTACAGGAAAAGCCAAAGAGACCGTAACCTATTTTTCTCCTGAAAATCAGAAAATTATCGTTTTAGGCTTGGGTAAAAAGGATGATTTTAAGACGGTAAAAAGCACTTTCAGGAGTTTTTTCTATCATAACAAATCAAAAATAAAAGGGGATATTTCAATACTTTTTTCTGAAAAAATAAGCCCGGAAATCGCTTCTGCAGCGGCCCAGGGAATCGCATTGGCAGCATATGAAATCGGCCACTTGAAATCTGACAAGTCAAAACCAGAAAGCTGGTTTTTAGGAGATTATAATCTTTCTTTAAATGAAAATATTGATGCTGAAGCATATGATAAAGGAAAAAAAATTGCTGCCACACAAGCCCAAATCATGAAATGGGTCGATACCCCTGCCAATTTTAAAACACCTGCTGTACTTGCTGAATGGATTTTGGAGTCCGGGCAAAAATATGGTTTTGAAACGGAAATTTTTGATACTGAAAAATGCGAAGCACTTGGCATGAAGGCTTTGTTGGCAGTTGGAAGGGGGAGTGTGGAAAACCCTCCGCAAATGGTGATTTTGAAATACAACCATCCCGAAGCTACCAAAACCGTTGGATTGGTAGGAAAAGGTGTCACTTTTGATACCGGTGGCGTATCCCTTAAACCCGGTGACAACATGAACTACATGAAGTCAGACATGGGAGGTGCGGCAGCAGTAGCTGGTACATTTGAGGCCTCCGCCCGATTAAAACTTAAAGTAAATCTTATCGGAGCCATACCACTGACCGAAAACTGCATCGACTCACTGGCAGTAAAACCCGGTGACGTGATTGGCTCTTATTTGGGTAAAACCATAGAAGTGATCAATACCGATGCCGAAGGCAGGCTTATCCTCGCCGACGCACTTGCTTATCTGGTCAAAAATCACTCTACTGACTATCTGATTGACCTGGCGACTCTGACCGGCAACTGCATCCAGGCCCTGGGCTATGCTGCCGCTGCCATGCTCACACATAATGACGCTCTTGCCGACGCCCTAAGCTCATCAGGCATAAAAACCGGAGAAAAAGTATGGCGGATGCCCCTTTGGGATGACTACAAGGACATGATTAAGTCTGACATTGCCGATATCAAAAACTTAAGCACGGCACCTATTGCAGGAGCTATTACTGCTGCGAAATTCCTGGAAGAATTTGTTGATAATCATCCGGCCTGGGCACATCTTGATATTGCCGGTGTGGCTTTTGGTGATTCTGAGTTTGGAAGCATGAAATCGGCCACAGGTTATGGTGTAAATCTATTGATTGACTGGCTGGAAAATAATTCCTAAATTTGGCTTTTACCCTAAGCCTTATGAACAGAATTGAAAAAATTGACATTGTCAGAGGGATTGTTATGGTCATAATGGCCCTGGATCACGTGAGAGATATGTTGCATATGGATGCAATCTCACAAAGCCCGACAAACCTCAATACCACCACCCCGATTTTATTTTTCACTCGTTGGATAACCCATTTGTGTGCCCCTACCTTTGTTTTTCTGGCAGGCACATCGGCATATTTATATTTTTCAAAAACCAAAAGTGTTACATTAACACGGTCTTACCTTATAAAAAGAGGCTTCATTTTGATTCTTTTGGAATTCACCGTTATTAATTTCGGGTTATTTTTTGATGCCGGATTTCATACACTGCTTTTTCAGGTGATTGCCACCATCGGTTTTGGAATGATAATTTTGGGGCTATTAACACCATTTAGTCCAAAAACACTGGGAATAATCGGTATTTTAATTATAGTCCTACATAACCTTACGCCGCTGATTCCATTTGCAGAAGGCTCGGTTATTAAGATCATTTTTACACCCTTGTTTTCACCTACTGCTTTCCCACTTTTTGGCAGCATTACTTTTATCATGGGCTATCCTCCTGTTCCCTGGCTGGGCATTTTATTGATAGGCTATGCCACCGGAAAATACTTCCTGGAATCTTCCAACAGGGTTTTTCTCAAATTTGGTATAATATCGATAGGTCTGTTTCTGTTATTGCGATTCATAAATATTTATGGTGATCCGGTTCCCTGGTCAACCCAGAAAAGCTTTGTTTTCACCCTATTGTCATTTTTTAATATATCCAAATATCCGCCTTCCTTACTCTTTAGTTTGATTACGCTTGGCATTATGTTTTTATTGATAGTTTTTGCAGAAAAAATCAATGAAAAGGTCAAAAATATCCTGATCATATTCGGTAAAGTGCCACTTTTCTATTTCATTGTACATTTTTATTTGATACATATTTTCACTTTGGCAGTGTTGTTTGCCCAGGGTTTTAACTGGAGTCAGCTTTCATTTGCAAGTGGTACGTTTGGTCGCCCTCAAAACATCGAAAGTGGTATTTCTTTGGGATGGGTATATTTGGTCTGGACTTTGGTTGTTTTTCTAATGTATTTTCCGTCAAAATGGTATGCAGCCTACAAAGCAACTCATAAATATTCCTGGTTAAAATACATTTGATATTTCCTGATTTTCAATAATTCATATTTACATAAATATTCTTTTGAAAAAAATCCTGGCTTTCATTTTTCTTTTGAGCAATTCAATTTTTGCTCAAAAAGTACATTCTCATAATGATTATATGCATCAAAGGCCCTTTTGGGAAGCCTTTGAAGCCGATGCAAATTCTATTGAAGCGGATGTTTTTTTAGTAGATAATCAGCTTTTTGTAGCCCATGACCTGAAGGATGTCAAACCTGAAAATACTTTTACTAAACTTTATCTTGAACCCATTTCCAAAGTTTTTAAAGATAAAAAAAGAGAAGATTTGCAGATTTTAATTGATTTAAAAACTCCGGCAGAGACCACCCTGGAAAGATTAATTGAAGATCTGGAAAAATTTCCAAAACTTACCCGGGCTCATAAAAGAAAGAAAGGAAAAATAACGTTTGTGATTTCGGGCAACCGGCCAAAGCCAGATGAATATTCTAAATATCCTGAATACATTTTCTTTGACCACCAATCACTTGATGATCTTGCTGAGGCCCCCAAAGAAAAAATTGCATTGGTCAGCTTCCCTTTTTACAAATATTCGCTTTGGAATGGTAAGACAGAACTTCCAGAAAACGATCGAAAAAAACTAACAGACATCATTGAAACGGTTCATAAATCCGAATTATCCATCCGTTTTTGGGCTACTCCTGATACACAGTTAGCATGGAAAACGCTAAGCCAACTTGGCGTTGATTTCATTAACACAGATAAACCCAAAGATTGCGTTAATTTTTTCTATCAAAAATAACAGTTGCTTAAATTTGACCCTCTCTTATTTTCTCATAAAAAAGAGCAGATGCAGCATAAACAATTGGCAACACATAGAATATCCCAATTATGAGAGCCAAAATCCCCAGCACACAAAAAACGATGCAAAGCAAACCATAAATAAAATAATCCATTTTATGGCTTTTCATCATTTCCCAGCTAGCTTTCATTACCTCTACCGCTCCCATTTGTGGATTATCAGCCAAAATGTAATATACCATCGAAAGACCCAATGCCAGGATAATTCCCGGAATAATCAGTAAAACAAATCCTAAACCGACCACAATTGCCATCAATAAGGTTACTACCAAAGAAGGAATGAAGTTTTTAAATCCATCAAAAATCTGCTCGATTCTTACTTCTTTGCCACGAACGATATTGAGGAAAAAAACGGCCATCCCAAGATTAAGCGGTGCCGATAAAATTAATGTTAAAACTCCAAGTTTAGGATCAATGCTGGTCGGTACTCCTGATATCATAGAAATGATAATAATGGCAGCGATAGAAATCAAAAACTTACCTTCGAGTTTTTGTTTTCCCTCTTTGAAAAGATCAATAATGCTCATAACTGGTTTATTTAATCCCTAAAACTATAAATACTTTTTGACTTCTGAAATTACTTCTGAATTTTTCTGAAATTATTCTAAATTTAATTTTCTGATATTCTGTATTTTAAGTAGAAAAAGACCGCTCGCTAAATCTTTGAAATATCTTTAATTGAAAAATCCATATTATAATTTTCTTTCTTTCATCAAATAAAAAATAAAAATATTATAAATATATATAAGTCCTTATATATATTTGTCTATGAATTTCTATCAAAAACTTGGTCCGTTGGTATTCGGAAGCAGGCTCAGAAGGCTTAGTGAGAGCTTTCTTTCTGAAATCAATAAAGTATATGCTGACCTCGGAATTGGCTTTGAAGCTTCCTGGTTTGGGGTATTTTATCTTTTGGACAAAAATGGAGAGCTCTCCATCCATGAAATATCAGAGGTGTTAGAAATTTCACACTCTGCAGTGAGTCAAATGGTAAAAGTCCTGAACGAAAAAAAGCTGGTAGCTCTTAGCCCTTCAAAACATGATGCCAGAAAAAAATTAGTAGTGCTGACTGATTCCGGAAAAATGCTTCTTAGTCAAATAAAACCCGTGTGGGAAGCACTGGAAAAAACAATCTCAGAAATGACTGAGGACATGGAGATTTTTGAGCATCTGATGAAAATAGAAAACGATTTTTCGGAGAAAAGTCTGAGTCAACGAATTAAAACCCAAATGAATGTTTAGCTACGGAAAAGATAATTTAACTATAAGCAAAGCTCTGGCATTGGTAAATGGTAGCCTAAAAGGCCAAATTGAACCCCAGACTGCCGAAAAAATCAAGCAAAGTACCGCCTGGGTTGATGAAATTGTGGCCAGTGAAGAGGTGGTTTATGGCGTCAACACCGGTTTCGGACCCTTGTGCGATACCATAATTTCGGACGAACAAACCAGCCAGCTTCAGCATAATCTTCTCATCAGCCATAGTGTAGGGGTAGGCGAACCCATTTCAGTGGAATTGGCCAAAATGATGCTGGTATGCAAGGTGCATTCCCTGAGTATGGCGTATTCGGGTATCAGAATAAGCACTATTGAACGGATACTTTGGCATATAGAAAATAATGTGATTCCTGTAGTTCCCTCAAAGGGCTCAGTGGGGGCATCCGGCGACCTGGCTCCACTATCACATCTTTTTCTGCCGCTGATAGGTATGGGTAAAGTGATTTTCGAAGGAAATGAATTTGAAGCTAGTGAAATTTTATCAAAATTTGGTCTTTCTCCGCTTTCACTCGGACCCAAAGAAGGTCTGGCTTTAATCAACGGCACCCAATTTATACTGGCACATGCAGTTTTTGGAGCAAAAAGACTCTTTAATAGCCTTCAAATGGCCGATATAGTAGGTGCTCTGTCACTTGAAGCTCTGATGGGCTCAGCCAAGCCGTTTGACAAACGCCTGCACGATATCCGAAATTTTGAAGGTAACCAATGGGTAGCCCAAAGGCTCCGAGCTCTGCTCGAAGGCTCCGAAATAATGGTAGCACATCATGACTGCGACCGTGTGCAGGATCCCTACTCGCTCCGGTGCATGCCTCAGGTGCATGGTGCGTCAAGAAATGCTTATATTCATCTTAAAAATTTGGTAGAAACTGAGCTGAATTCTGTTACTGACAACCCGATGATTATGGGTTCGCACGACAGTATCAGCGGCGGAAATTTCCATGGGCAACCCCTTGCACTGCCTCTCGACTACAGTACGCTTGCAGCCGCTGAAATCGGAAATATTGCCGACCGAAGATGCTACCTTATGCTCGACGGCCGATATGGTCTGCCCAGATTACTTTTGGAAGATACAGGGCTCAATTCCGGCTTTATGATTCCGCAATATACCACGGCTGCATTGGTCACTGAAAACAAGACTTTGTGTTTCCCGGCGTCAGCTGATAGTATCCCTACCTCACTTGGGCAGGAGGACCACGTTTCCATGGGCTCCATCAGTGGCCGAAAACTGCATCAGGTGCTCGATAATCTGGAATACATTCAGGCCATCGAGATGCTGTATGCTGCACAGGCTCTGGAATTCAGAAGACCATTGAAATCAAGCCGGATAATTGAAGAAATTCAATCTGAAATACGAAAATCGGTGCCTTTTGCCAAAGAAGACCGTAGTTTTTCTAAAGATATTAATACACTTCATCAATTGATACGGTCGGGAAGTATTCTCGAAATCACCCGACCATTAAAAACCCTTGATAATGGATACGAAGACCATTGCATTTCTTGAAAAATATGCCTCACATCCGGTATATCATGCACCGAGAGGAACCGAACTCAATGCGAAAAACTGGCAAACCGAGGCTCCGCTGAGGATGTTGCTCAATAACCTGGATAAAGAGGTGGCCGAAAATCCGGCGGAATTTGTAGTGTATGGAGGAATAGGCCAGGCCGTGAGAAACCGGGAAAGTCTTGAGAAAATCATAGAAATATTGCTTGAACTCGACGAAAACCATTCACTGCTGGTGCAGTCAGGCAAACCGGTGGGAATTGTACGTACGCATCCACAAGCACCGAGAGTATTAATAGCTAACAGTAATCTGGTACCGGCCTGGGCTACCTGGGAGCATTTCAATGAACTGAAAGAAAAAAACCTGATGATGTATGGTCAGATGACGGCCGGAAGCTGGATTTATATTGGCTCACAGGGAATATTACAAGGCACCTATGAAACATTTAGGGAATGTGGTCGCCAGCATTTTCAGGGTGATTTGCGAGGAAAACTCATCGTTTCGGGTGGCTTAGGCGGTATGGGTGGAGCTCAACCTTTGGCAGCCACTATGGCCGGAGCAACGTTTTTAGGCGTAGATGTGGATCCGGAAAGGATCACAAAACGTCTGGAAACCCGATACATCGACCGTATGACAGATTCATTTGAGGAAGCCATAAACTGGGTAAATGATGCAAAAAGTAAGGGTGAAAATCTCTCAGTTGGTTTGGTAGGCGATATTGGGGATGTTTTGGAAAAAATGTTGGAAATCAACATGGTACCAGAGGTTCTTACTGATCAAACCTCGGCCCATGACCCTATCAACGGCTATGTGCCCAATGGTTTAAGTTTGGCCGAAGCAGCGTTTTTAAGAAAAAGTAATCCCGGAGATTATCACCAAAAGTCGCTGAAAAGCATGGCCAGGCATGTGGGTTTTATGCTTGAATTTCAAAAACGTGGCTCGGTGGTTTTTGATTATGGCAACAACCTGCGGGAATTTGCCCGTCAAGGTGGCGAGCCCAATTCATTTAATTTTCCGGGGTTTACGCCTGCTTATATTCGTCAGCTTTTTTGTGAGGGCAAAGGCCCGTTCCGCTGGGTAGCACTTTCGGGTGATCACGAGGATATTTTAACGACGGATAAGGCTTTGATGGAGGCATTTCCGGAAAACACCGGAATGATAAACTGGTTGAAACAAGCCAGAGAAAAGATTGCTTTCCAAGGTTTGCCGTCAAGAATTTGTTGGCTGGGTATGGGAGAAAGAGAAAAAGCCGGGTTGATTTTTAATGAGCTGGTCAAAACCGGAAAAGTGAAAGCCCCAATCGTGATCGGCCGGGATCATCTGGACTGTGGATCGGTGGCATCGCCCAACCGCGAAACCGAAGCCATGCTCGACGGCTCTGATGCGGTATCAGACTGGCCGCTGCTCAACTTGATGTCAAACGCAACGGGTGGAGCTACATGGATATCTTTCCATCATGGTGGTGGTGTGGGCATGGGGTATTCGCAACATGCAGGAATGGTGGTATTGGCTGATGGCACAGAGCGTGCTGAAGAATGTCTCAAACGGGTTTTGTTCAATGACCCTGCTATGGGGATTTTCCGACATGCGGATGCCGGATACGACAAAGCCAAAGCCTGGGGAGATAAATTTGGATTGAACGTGTGGTGAATTGCAGCAGGGATTGAGCGTTTGTCTGAGCTCTTTTTGTAACCTGCCGATAGGCGGATACAAAAAAGCGAGTAGCGAAAGCCCGCCCGGCTGCCCAAAAAATAATAATAAATGAAACTCATAGGCCCATTTACCCAAATTCTGACATTAGACAAAATACCACTCAAAGGGGTGGTAAAAGATGAGGCTTTGGAAATATTGCCTGAGTCAGGAGTACTCGTAGAGCATGGAATGATCGTAAAAGCCGGGGATTTCGATTCGTTGAGAAAAGAATACAAAGAAGCTGAAATAGAGGAAGTTGATCAAAAAAGTGTTTTGCTGCCTGGTTTTGTGGATTGCCATACGCACAGCTGCTTTGCAGGTTCCCGAGCTATGGATTTTGCAGAAAGAAATGCTGGCACATCGTATTTGGAAATTGCCCAAAAAGGTGGCGGGATATGGAGCACTGTGACTGCAACCAGAAACTCAAAGTATGCAGAATTGAAATTGCTTACCGAAAAGAGAGTCAATGATTTTTTGAAAAGTGGCGTGACTACGATAGAAATTAAATCAGGATATGGGCTTTCGGTACACGAAGAATTGAAAATGTTAAATGTTATAAATCAGTTAAATACGAAAGCAGATATAGTCTCAACTTGCCTGGCGGCACACATAAAGCCCAAAGATTTTGAGGGGACAAACAGTGACTATTTAGGTTTTTTGACTGATAACCTCCTCTCTGAAATCAAGCATTTGACCCAAAGGGTTGATATTTTCACTGAAAAATCGGCTTTTGGGATTGAAGAATCTACAATTTATTTGCAAAAAGCCAAAGAATTGGGTTACAAAATTACGGTGCACGCAGACCAGTTTACGGCGGGTTCAGCACAGATGGCTGTAAAACTGGGAGCACTATCCGCCGACCACCTGGAAGCGAGTACCGACGAAGATATAAAGATATTGGCAAACTCCGAAACGGTAGCTGTGGCTTTGCCCGGTGCATCGATAGGACTGGGAGAGCCCTTTGCTCCTGCACGAAAACTTCTGGATGCTGGTGCCTGCGTGGCCATTGCCTCCGACTATAACCCCGGGTCAGCACCCATGGGCGATTTATTGACGCAGGCATCAATTCTGGCAGCATATCAAAAATTGAGCACAGCAGAAGTGCTGGCAGGATTGACTTTCAGGGCAGCCGAGGCACTTGATATAAGTACTGTTGGCAAAATATCCTCTGGCTTTCAGGCTGATTTTCAGGCCTATGCCTGTGATGACTATCGTGAGATTCTGTATCATCAGGGAAGTTTAAAGCCGGAAGTAGTATGGAAAAAGGGAGAGAAAATTTGAGTCTTATGAAAGAAATTTCAAAAATCTGGACGGGAAGAATTGATGGCGACGGGGAAGAGCATTTGCGGTGGCATCAGGCGATGCAATATGAGATAAATCCTGAAACGAAAATGGTGATTCTGGGATTTGCCTGTGACGAAGGAGTAAAGCGTAACAAAGGGCGAACAGGTGCCAAGGGTGGCCCTGAAGCACTCCGAAAGGCATGTTCTAATTTTCCAGTACACAAAAAACTGAATCTCGCTGACTTGGGTGATATCATTTGTGAAAATCAAGACCTCGAAAAAACACAGGGAGAATTGGCGAATCGGGTAGCGGAAATACAAAATCAAAATTTGAAAAGTATAGTTTTGGGCGGCGGACATGAGGTAATGTACGGGCATTTTTCCGGCCTCAGAAAGGCTTTCCCTGGGAAGAAAATCGGAATCATAAACTTCGATGCACATTTTGATAACCGGCCAATAATTCCCGAAACCGGCCCTACTTCCGGCACCGGATTCTGGCAAATAGAAAAAAACTACACAAACCACGCCTATCTGGCTATCGGCATTCAGGAAAACGCCAATACCAGGGCTCTTTTTGATTTTGCTCATCAAACGGGCACGCAATATCTTTTGGGCAGGGATTTTCATTTTAAAAACGAAGAGAAAATACTGGCTGTAATTCACCAATTTATTGCTGAGATTGATTTGCTGTATGTGACCGTTTGTATGGATGTTTTTTCGGCTGCATTTGCTCCGGGCGTGAGTGCCACAGCATACAACGGATTGATTCCGGATGCATTTTTTCAGGATATTTTCAGAAAAATCATTTCCGACAAAAAACTCAAAGCTTTCGATATAGCCGAGCTAAACCCGGTTTTAGATATCGACCATCGCACGGCCAAATTGGGGGCATCGCTGGTTTATGAAGTGGTAAATGCCAAAAAATAATAGAAAAAAATACTATTCTAAATCGTTGGAAATAAAATACTAAGAATATTAAGGACAATAAATTTGATTTTTTTTCAATAAAAGATTTGACAAGATTAGAAAAACGCACTACTTTTGCACCACGATTTCAGAATTGAAGTCAACAAGGATCCCGAATAGCTCAGTCGGTTAGAGCATCTGACTGTTAATCAGAGGGTCGCTGGTTCGAGCCCAGCTTCGGGAGCTTAAATATCAAGGAGTTACAGAAATGTAGCTCCTTTTTTGTTTTTTCTTGCATACAATTTGATACACAAAATAACTTAATTAAAATATTTGGACTAAGAGAAAAGGTTGGGAGGTGCTTATCTGACGTTGACAACCAGTAGACTTCATTTTTTTGCTTGAGCCATCTATTTCAATTAAAATAAAATTTTAAATTCCTTCATTTCAATCGAATTTTTAGTATAATTCAATATTTTTTCTCCAAAATCAAAACCCAGTCTTGTCCATAGCCTGAGGTTGGGGGCATAAATTTTTGCTTACCCTGGTTTTTATAATCGCCCGCTTCTTTTATTTCTCCGTTTCTTGGGTTGAGCCATTTGGCCTTTAGATTTGTCCCTGAAATTTTACCCAAAACAACCGTAAAGGACTTTCCAACAGCACTGTAAACCCATATATAATCTTTTCCTTGGGTTGCCTGTACGCGGTCGTGAGCTGGGAGATTGTTTTCAAGTATTAAAGTTTGGTCAGGAGCTCTTTCCAAAAGTGGCTGCGATTCCAATATTTTTTTTAAAAACTTCACCTGGTTGGCTGCAGGTAATTCCATGGCTTGTTTCCAAAAAATATGGGGTCCATTGACCAGAGTGGCTCCGGGCCGATGAAATTGCCAGATATCATGACAGCCATAAGTAAAGCCAAAAGCCCCGGCGAATACATCAAGGTAAAGGGACTTCCTTACATCATAGGCATTGGTAGTGCCAAGATCTTTGGCATTAAAACAAACAGGATGATCTTCGTAAATAGGTTCTCCGTCAATCACAGGCTTTGTGGGTTGTCTTTTGTAGGATTTGCCAATCAAATCATATACTTCGTTATCGCGGCAATGCCCGGTCTGAAACATATTGAAGTCAAACCAGGGCTCATTATGAAACCATTCCGATGCCCCTTCTTTGTTGGGTTGGGGGTGATAGCCTATCAAAACCTTATCATTTCCACCATAAGCCTCAGCCAAACCGGCTGCCATAGCATTCCAGATTTCCTTGTCTTGAGTGCTAGGCCTCGGATTTCGATCACCTCCTAAAATCCAGATGATATTTTTTCGATTTTTGTACCTATTCCCTATCCAAAAGCCATATTTTCTGGCATTTTCAGGATTAAAAATTTCGGGTCCTGTTCCCCATTTATCCTTAAATATTTTATCTCCCCAGGTGGGCAGTAAGCCGATGATCAGGCCAAATTCTGCTGCCTTGTCAATTACAAAATCAACATGGGCAAAATACGCCTCGTTGGGAGAATTGGGATCGTCGTTGTGCAGTGGAGTGTTCCCATAAGCGTTGGGCGTATGAAGGCCATCAAGTTCGGCCAAAACTACCGTCTGTATCACTGTAAATCCCTGCTCAGCACGGCGTTTGAGATAATAGGTGGCCGAGTCGCGATCAAGAGCGTGAAGCAACTCCCATGCGGTATCGCCCACCCACAGGAAGGGCTGCTTGTCTTTTGTGATATATCTGGCGTTTTGACTTACCTCAAAACCTTGAGCATAGGCACTATTAACCCCTAAAAAAATCAGAAAGACCCAAACAAAATTTTTCATGGCAGTGATTCTATTTTAGAAAATCTTTATTTGACTTTAAAATCAGGATTGAAAATAATCCCGAGCACATTGCCCCATGGATCTTTCACAGTCGCAACCATGATTTCGCCACCTACATTTTCTGGTTTTTCAAAAGAAAATGCACCTAATGCCAGCAATCGGTCATACTCTTTTTGGATGTCATCAACACCCCAATATACCAACACATTGGACGATTTGATGGTTACGGGCTCGTCGTCCGGCACAAGACCCAGCTCATAACCCTCCACATCAAATCCTACATAAAATGGTTGATCAAAATAGGGTTTAATGTCAAAAACTTTGGCATACCATTCTTTGGCGGCATTGAGGTCACTCACTTTGTAGATAGCTGTTCTTAATCCTTTCATAATTATTTTTTTTGCCAAATTAACAAAATATAAATGAAATTGATGCTCAATATCTTAGCATCCATTTTTGTTACAAATTTTCTGCTTTTTAGCTTTTCATTGCCATAGCTCTGTCGGGAGTATTATAAAGCGTTTCGGGTATTTCAGCAAGTGTAGAGTAATTTATCTTTTCTCCTAATGTGTAAAACTCCTGAAAACTCATAATCAAAGGCTTCCATTTGTCGGGATCAACCCGGTCAGGGTTTTCATTTAGAAGAATATCTTTGTCAAGGTACACTCTATTGATTTTTAGCTCAAAAATCAGAATTTTACCTTTTTGGATTTCATCATTTGCTGCCAATGAATAGGATGATTCTACTATCGCCTCCAACTGAACTGGACATTCTTTTACCCTCAATGGCTCAACCGTTTCTGAAAATTCAGAAGAAAAACCCGCATGTTCAAATTTATCCTCTACAAAAAAATACCCCTTTTGAATTTTAGCTTCAGGTACAGGGTATCTTCCTGTAGTTTTAGCCAATTTATTAACTGAACCCACCAAATCGGCAGAAGGAAGATTAAGTACACATTGCCCGGTTCTGAGTAGATTTTGGGAAGTCTGAGATCCGGCACCAAGACCAATCACACATCGCCACCCCAGCCAAAAAATGGAAGATGCCGGAGCCAGGTTGTCTGAATTATTGGGGTTTTTTGAGCTGATTAACACTACAGGAGTTCCGAAATAAAGAATTGAAGGATAACTTTTGATTTTCATACTTTTTTTTATTTCAAAAGTATAGCCGGAAATGATTGGGAAAAATCTGATTCTTGCTGAAAATTATAAATTAAATTTCCTGGTATTCTCTGGCGGCTTCCCAGCCGATCATCGCAGTTTTTCGGGGGGTACCCCACCGGTATCCTCCAAACGATCCGGTTGACTGAATGACCCGATGGCAAGGAATTAAAAATGCAACAGGATTGCTTCCAATGGCCGTACCAACTGCCCTTGAGGCTCCAATGTGGCCGATATTTTCTGCTATTCTTCCGTAGGTCGATAGTTTGCCTGAAGGTATTTTCAAAAGTGATTCCCAAACTTTCAACTGAAAATCGGTACCATGAAGATGTAATTTGATTTTAGGCAAATTGCTCCAATCATTCCTGAAAACATATAGTGCATCTTGTTGGATCATGTCAAGTTTTCTTTGAAAAACAGCATTCGGAAATCTGTCAATGAGGTTTTGCAAGGCAGCGGATTCGTCTTCTTCAAAAGCCATGTGACATATACCTTTAGAGGTAGAAGCCACAATAAGATTTCCGAAAAGGCTTTCAGCAAAACTATAGTTAATCACGAGATTTTTGCCCCCGTTTTTATATTCAGCAGGGGTCATACCTTCAATATTAACGAAAAGATCATGTAGCCTGCTTGTACCTGAAAGGCCAGTTTGAAATGCAACATCAAAAATTGAATTTTGATCTGCTAAGAGATTTTTAGCATGTTCTAGGCTTATATATTGCAAAAATCGCTTTGGGCTAACCCCGGCCCATTCTTTGAAAAGTCTCTGAAAATGAAATGGACTCAAATGTACCCTTTCGGCGATTTCGTCGAGATTAGGCTGTGACTTAAATGCTGTCTCAATATAACCAATTGCTTTGCTTATCCTCTCGAAGTTGAACTGATGTTTTGCGTCCATTATTTCTGGTTTTTAGACAAAAATGACAAGAGTTATTTTACAAAAAAATCTGAAACTTGCTAATTTTTGATTTTGAATAAAAATTCATTCAAACTCAGCACCTCCACTTTATGCTTTGCGGGGCTGAGCCAGTTCCAGATGTTGTTGTAATGTGTGATGAGCGTTTCGGCTGTCGCCCAGGGCTTATCACTGGTGGTGTGGGCATCCGAAATTACCGTTATTTTATTGTCTCTCACCAATGCCCCTTTGAGGGTGGCGTCCACACAAAAATCGGTAGCGGCACCGGTAATTATCAATTCTTCAGCATCCAGATTTTTCAAAACAGCTTCAAGTTCACTTTTATAAAAGGCATCATTGATGGTTTTTACCACTATTTTATCGGTGGTTTTTACCGTGATTTCATCGATAATCTCAAAACCTGTGGTGCCCGGCAGATAATCTCCTTCCGCAGTGCCATCGTGCTGAATATGTATCACAGGCCAGCCTTTCTCTCTGAATTCTGTGGAAAGACGATTGATCCTCTCAATCACTCCCAAGGCATCATATTTTGATGTCAAAGGCGTAAAAGAATCTTTTTGCATGTCGATGATGAGGAGGGTTTTCATTTAAGCTTTATTTTAAAAAACAAAACTATAAATGTTTATCAAATCCACATTTAGTTGACTATAGAATTGCAGAATGAAAAGAATTTTATTGTCGTCAAAGCTTTTTAAAAAAAATAAAAAAAGGTTTAAGAAACTACTATTAAAGTATATAAAGACCTTGCTATGCCTATTAATACAATTTGGTGTAAAATTATTGTTTGAAAATATTTTAGAAAAAATTTTTTAAGAGTTAGATAATTAGAATTATTTAAACAACTTCAGCTGGCCCAAAGAAATTTGATTCCAGTAGCAATCGTAATACCGAATTATAACCTCCTCCCCACTTTCCCCATCTCATACACCAAATTTCCGCCAGCAGCGAGCTCGGCGTAGGTAAGATAGGTGCGGTTGATAGGTTTGCCATTAAGAATGATTTTTTGAATATAAATATTGTCTTTCCCGAAGTTTTTAGCCGTAATGTTGAGGGTTTTACCGCCTACTTTCATTTTTATATTGCTAAAATGCGGTGTACCCACATAGAACCTGCCATCCGCCGGATGTACCTGATAAAAACCCATTGCTGAGGCCACGTACCAGGCACTCATCTGGCCGCAGTCATCATTACCGCAGATACCATCGGGCTTGTCGGTGTAAAACTTCGAAGTGATTTCCTTTACTTTTTCAGCGGTTTTGTCGAGCCTGCCCAAGGCACTGTAGATATAAGGCACGTGGTGTTCGGGCTCATTGCCTTGTGCATACATACCTATGAGCCCCGACACGTCGGGTGAAGCCTCTGCACCCAAGTCACCTGATACCACAAACAGACTATCGAGCTTTTCCAGAAAAGCCTCCTTGCCCCCAAACAAAGCCGTATAGTTCTCCAAGTCCTGTGGCACCATAAATGTATATTGCCAGGCATTGCCTTCGGTAAAATCGCTCTTCATGTGTACGATATTGAAAGGATCAAACGGCTCCCTAAATTTCCCGTCAGACATCACTCCACGCATAAAACGGGAATTTTTGTCAAAATATCTCTTATAATATCCTGCTCTTTCTTCAAAATATTTACGGTCTTTTTCGTGACCCAATTTTGCGGCCACCATGGCGATGCATTTATCTCCTATGGCATATTCCATGGCTTTGGAAACCGACTCCACCTCCTGCTCTGCCGGTATGAAACCCGTCTTTTTCAGGTATTGAAGCCCAAACTCATCGCTCATGGCGGTGGTTTTCATGGCCTGAAAAGCCTTTTCATAATCAAAACCTTTGAAGCCTTTCAAAATGGCATCGGCCAGAACCGGAACTGCACTGTAGCCCACCATACAGTTGGTTTCTGAACCTACCAAAGGCCACACCGGCAACTTACCCTGCTGATCATAAATATCGAGCATACTTTTAACGAAATCAGGCACTTTCTGTGGGGCCAAAAGGGTCATTAAAGGATGCCACTGACGATATGTATCCCAAAGACTAAACACGGTATAGTGGTCATAACCCGGTTGGGTGTAAACTTTCTTATCGGTGCCGCGGTAGGTTTGATCGTGGTCGTTAAACAATATCGGGGCTATCATGCTGTGGTAAAGAGCGGTGTAAAAAGTCCTTTTTTCAGAAACACTATTGGTGGTAAGGGTGGCTACCGAAAGAGCCTTGTTCCATTTTTCCTGAGCCTGCAATTTGATGTTTTCAAAATTCCAGCCCGGGATTTCAGCCTGTATGTTTTTCAGAGCATTTTCAGAACTCACCGGCGAGATACCCACTTTTATTTCAACTTTTTCTGTGCCCACCCCAAAATCTATTTGGCCTACCAGACGGCGACCTTGTTTTTCTTTTACATCAGCAAAAGCACTATCGGCCACTATTCCGAAGCTTTTGACCGGAACAGAAGTTTTTATAGCAAACCACAATCTTTGATCAACCGCCCAACCTGATGACATCCGGTACCCAACGAAAGTATTGGCGTCCACTTGTTTGATATAGGTATCAGTAGGTCTATCCCAGCCTATACCTGTAAAAAGGTCAACCGCCACCCGGCGATTTTCGTTTTTTTTGTAATGATATTGATGATAGCCTACTCTTTCGCTTGCTGTAAGCCTGACCTTCACTTCGGGCAGATTTACTGCGTAATAACCCGCCTCTGCCTTTTCATTTTTATGAGAAAAAATAGCCCCAAAGCCACCATTATCCCGATTTTGATGACGGTGCTCCAGTTTTAATTTGCCCGAATACGGCATCAGCATCACATCGCCGAGGTCGCCGATACCCGTACCGCTGAGGTGCGTTTGTGAAAACCCAATGATGAGGGAGTCGGAATAATGATACCCCGAGCACCAGTCCCATCCTTTTACGATTTGGGTTGGGCCGACCTGCACCGCTCCAAATGGCACATTTGCCCCCACCAATACATGACCATGACCGTCGGAACCAATAATAGGGTCAACAAATTTTACAGGTTTTTCCTGAGCATGTAGCTGAGCAGCCACCATCAAGCCAAAAAGTATTTTTTTCATGGAGAAGGACGATTTTAAACTCAAAAATACTTGATGTTTTTGGGGATTTTCAGGAATTAATAAATTTTTTTAATAAATATTAATCTAAGCAAAAATTTGAATTAAAAACTAGCTTCCTGTACCACAAAAACCGCAAAGGAGACACAAAATGCACAAAGTGTATTTTTGGAATAAAGAGAAATTTACTCCACAGCACTCTCCAAAAACTGAATCGTACCTGCATCGGCATTGATTTCGGCTTGGATGCCTATCGGAATCGTGAATTTATTGGTGATGTGGCCTATCATAGCCCCTGTAAATGCCGGCTTTTTAGTTGGTTTAATGTGATCTTCCCAAAGGTCTTCTAAAGTAAGCGAACCGTAACTGCCGGAGCCGGGCTCACACTTGGTGCATTTTCCAAAAACAAAGCCACTCATAGCCTCAAATGCCCCTACAAGCCTCATATGGTTTATCATGCGATCGACGCTGTAGGGCTGTTCCTCCACATCTTCACAAAACAGGATAGCATTTTTGAAATCAGGCGTATATTTAGAGCCCAAAATATGACACAAAACGGTCAAATTTCCCCCAATCATCTTTCCACGGGCAGTACCGGAATTAATGGTGGCGATGCGATCTTCTACTTGCGTGAGGTTGTCGCCTTTGGTTTTAGGGTTTTCATATTTTACTTTTTCGGCATTCATTAAAATTGCTTTGAAATACTTCACCGAAAAGTCGTTCCAGGTAGAACCACCCACAGGACCATGGAAAGTAACGAGCCCTGTCATGGCATGGATTCCCAGCAACAATGCCGTAACATCTGAATATCCCACAATGACTTTTGGGTTTCTGCGGATAGCCTCGTAATCCAAAAGCGGCAAAATACGGGCACAACCCCAGCCTCCGTGTACACACAGAATACCTTTCACCGAGCTATCGGCAAACATTTCATTGACATCCGATGCCCGCTCATCGTCAGTTCCGGCCAGATATCCATAACGTTTCCAGAGTTTTTTACCCAACTTGACCTTAAAACCCAATGCTTCCATAGACTCTACCACCACCTGCACCTGTTCTTTGCTGTATGCCAGGGCGGCTGGGCACACCAACCCGATTGTATCACCCGCAATTAGCCTTTTAGGTTTGATGATTATGGGTTGAGCAACTGGAATAGTGAGAGCCGGAGCTATCGCCAGATTCTGAATGAAGTTTCTACGGTTCATAGTTTTTTGGGGGGGAATTTCTAATAAATCCTAAATGTCACTTTGAATTTAAAAAATCTTCAGGGTCGATATCGGCTTGTTTTAAAATAGCTCTAAGTGTTCCTTCAGGCATGTCTCCTGAATGATTGGGAATTGTGGTAAACTTTTTTGAAATTGGATTGTGCCAAATCTCATGGCTTCCCGCCGCTTGCCTGTAAAACTCAAATCCAAATATTTTCAAAATCTTAATGATTTGGCGGTAACGAAAACCTGATAACCTCCCCATCTCAAAATCCAATTACCAAAGGATAATCAAAGCTTTCCTTTGCCAATTTCAAATGAGAAATATTACTTTCCTGTGCTTCAATCAACTTCTTGGCAATATCTTTCGCAATCTCTATGGTCTCGGAAATCGTTCTGCCTTGAGCAACCAGGCCCTGAATTTTATCAGAAGTGGCTAAATATAAACCCTCAGGCAATTTTTCAATATGAAGATCCAATATATGTTCCATGATTTGACAATTATTTATCAAAAGTAAAAAATAAATACCAACAAAATAACCTGACAAAACAATCAATAAATTTTAAACAGAGATTTATTCAATATTTTACGACAATTAATTCGAATTTTTGCAGTTTTACAATTGCATTTAATAACCCTGACCTGATGTTTATTAACTTTAAGAACCCTTTAAAAGTACTAGCCCTCTCATTCGTTCTTTTTTCCTGCAGCACCACAGAAATAATATAACCATCTGAAAATCAAACCTTTGGCATCAGACATGACCGCAGTCTGAGCGATTATGAATCCGCAGTAACCTCCGCCACCGACCACCCAGATTTTGGTGCTGTGGTAATGTTTAGCTATACGCTCGACGGTAAATCAGATGAGTACATTGGCTCGGGTACGCTTATTGCACCCAACTGGATTTTGACCGCCGGACATAATTTTTTTGTAAAAGACGAACAGAAAAACCCAGCCAGCCCAGCGGATATCACGGTTTTTACAGGAAATAACCCCAATAGCCCAGACCAGACTTTGAGTGTGGAGCAGATATATTTTCACCCCACATGGCTGCAAGACAACCAGGATTTTGTAAATGCCAATGACTTGTGTCTGGTAAAATTAAAAACCGCTGTTAAAAATATCACGCCAGTTCCGCTCTATACCGGCACCGATGAACCCATAGGCAGCAAGGTATGGTATTGTGGGTTTGGAGATTATTCAAAGCTAAAAGGTCAGAATCCTGATTCTTACTCAAAAAAACATGCCATCGAGAATATTTTAGATCGAAAAGCAACCGGAATCCTAACAAAGATAAATGGCGTAACCTACAATGGAGGCCTTTTGGCGTTTGATTTTGACGCTCCGGTGGGCAACAGCAATACGCTGGGCGACAGCTACATAGGCGAAGATGAAGCCCTACTGGGCACAGGAACCAGCTCTCCCTCACCACTTGACCTGGAAGGCACCACAGTGCAGGGTGACAGCGGTGGGCCACTTTTCATAAAAGACAATGGCGTTTGGAAAATCGCAGGGGTGCTCTCAGGCGGCGTACCCGAGCCCGTAAAAGGCCAAAAAGACAGCAGCTACGGCGATATTTCGGTGTTTATCAGAGTGAGTAATAGCAAAGGGTGGATTACGGAGATGGTGAAGTGAGGGGAAAATTTATTTATTCTCTATTTTAAGTCTTTAAGACATAAGTTTTGCATAACTTAGTGCTGCACAATATATTAAAATATGGAAAAATTAGATTTTGATAATTTAGTTATTCGTTTAACCGGTCGTAATAACTACCTCAGCGATGAACCTGTTTTATTAAGATTTCCGGAAAAATTTAATTTAGAGAAATACTTTGGTAAGTTTGAAATACCAGCAAAAAATTCTATTAAATACATATTTGATAAAGAATTTATCAATAATTCAAATGAAAAGCCAAGAAATCTCAATTCAATTAGGAATAATATTGAAGGACTAATATTTGAAAAATGTAAATTCCCCTCATTTTCAATTGATGGTTTTTATCATGTTAAATTAATAATCTTTAAAAACTGTAATATAGAAAATATCTCTTTATCCAGGATTGATAGCAGAATTTTAGTTTTTGATAATTGTACCATTGAAAATGATATTTCAATTTATGACACTAACAATAATAATGAACAAAAAATTGGAGTTTTTAACTCAATAGTTAAAGGGAGTATTTTTTTTAATAATGCCAATATCAATAAACTAAAGGTAGGAGGCGGATTATCAGTTATTAATAAAATTAAAATAGAAAATGAAGGAATAGAAGAGATTGAAATAGAAGGTGTAAAAAAAATAGAAGGATTTGAAATTATTACACATGAACCTGATTCTAGAATAAATAGGAAATTAATTAATAAAATTTTTATTGTAAATTCTCCAATATCCACAATCTCTTTAACAAATCTTAATAAGAAATTAGAAGAATTGCATTTCCAAAATTTAAAAAATCCAAAATCTTTATTACTAAATAATTGTAAAATCGCATCAATTTTTAAAATCATTGATTCGAATTTTTCAGACTTAATTAATTTTAAAAATTGCCATGGAACACAATTTAGAATTGAAAATCAAAATTCATCTTTATTAAAAATCAAGCTTACTCAATCAAGTTTTAAAGATAATTTTGAGTTAATCGATGCTAGTTTTTCAAGTCTTTCCATAGAGAATTCAACATTTCAAGGGAAATTTGAAATCTCCAATAAAACCAAAAAAATAGAAGATGGAGTATTGAATATTCTTAATTCAAAAATTCCTGACTTACTTGTTCACAATAAAGCTTTTACGTCGATTGAAATAAACGGTTTACTAAATAATAAGAAGCTAACTATTGCCAAATCTGCCTTAAATTCAATAAATATTGCTTACGAAAAAAGTAAAGACTCCATAGAATATGATTCTATTTTGACTTTAATAGGTGTGAAGATTGACGGACAAACGAAAATCATCAAAGGCAGTTTTAATTCCCATGTTTTTTCAGAAATTATTTCATTAGGAAATTTCGTATTTCAAGAATGTGACTTTTCTACAGTTTTCCAATTTTCTCATAATTGTTTAACTAAAGATTTAATATTTAAGAAATGTAATATTGGAGAGATTTCAATTAATAATTCAGTAATGAGACGATTTGAATTGGAGAATTCAAACAATCTCTTTTCTAATAAATTTACGATGATCGATTCGATACTTTCTAATTTGAATCTACAAAATAGTGAGCTATTGAAACTGGATTATTTTTTTCTTAATTGTACTATAAAAAACATTAATTTTTCAAATCTAAACCTTCCGAAGGAATCATTGTTTTCTTTTTCTGATACAAAAATTAACAACATTGGATTCAGGCAGAGTAATTTCTCAGGTGGTCTGTATTTCAGAAATTGTATGCCGTGTTCAAAAATCGAAATACCATCTCTTTTTTTAGATTATGTTAACGAACGTCACTTTGGATTTATAAGAGAGGCAGAATTGAAACAAAAATTTACAGATTTATTCAAAAAGGAAGAAGAATTTGCAATTTCTATTCTTTATTCTTCTTTGGGAAACACAGAATTTACTGAATTTAAATTTGATGAATATGAATTTGTATTTAATAATTCAAAAATCCTAAACACTTTCATTGCCGGCTCTCAGTTTCCAGACAAAATAAGAACTAATAAAGGTGTAGATCCTAAAACTTTAGAAGATTTTAACCAATTGGTTTTGGCCTATAACCAGCTCAAAAAAGTAGCAGAAAATAATGGAGATATAGTAAAATCGTCGTTGATGCATTCAAGAGCGTTGGAGAATCAAGAAAAAGTTTTATTTAAAACTAAAGGAAAGGAATATGATAAATTTGTTTTTTGGTTAAATGGAATTTCCAATAATCACGGAGAAAATTGGTTTGGTTCAGTCAGATTTATAGTAATTGGAACCCTATTTTTATTTTTCTTCTTTGCACTTTTTGAGCATAAAGAAACCATTTGGTGTAAATTCCCTCAATTGTTTTTCAGAGATTACATTCAATTTATTGACCCATTAGCAAAACCAGACCTTGAGAAACTAAATTGGAAATCAACTATTTTATTGTTTTTTAATAAAATCTATGTTGGTTATGGTATATACCAACTGATAACCGCATTTAGAAGACACGGTAAAAAATAATCCCCTTTAAAAAATACAACCCTTTGAAAAGCTCAGGGTGACACTTTCCCCTCTCCCAACCCCTCCGAAGTCGCAGAAATTTCAAATTTGCCTGATTCGGAATGGATGATTACCATCGCCTTGCCGTTAAAAAGTGGGATGCTTTCACTGCGAAACGACTGGAAATTTTGAGGATTCCCGTTGTCGATTCCTGCAATTTTAGCATCGCCTTTGACGATGATTTTGATTACATTGGCAGCTGTCGGGCATTCCCTGCCGACCTGGTCGGTTACGCTCAACTCAAAGAAATAATAATCCGATTTCTCTTTCAGGGTGTTGTCTTTCGTGATTTTTACTTTTACGGGTGCAGTGGTGGTGGCGATGGTTTTTTCGGCCAAACGCTCCCCATTTTTATAGGCTACCACTTTGAGCTCACCCGGTTGATAGGTCACATTTTCCCACATCAACCTAAACCGCTCCACGGAATTGTCGGACTTAGGGTTCTTGCACTTTTTGCCTTGCGATAGGCCATTGACAAACAGCTCGGCACAGTCGCCTGAGGTATAGACAAATACCGGCACGTTTTGGCCAAGCCTTTCCGGCCAGTTCCAGTGAGGTAAAATATGAAGAGTGGTATCGGTGGTGTTCCAGTAGCTTTTGTATAGAAAATAGCGGTCTTTGGGCATGCCACACAAGTCCACAATCCCAAAATAGGAACTACGGGAAGATGCAGTGACCGGCAGGCCTTTTTCTTTGGCCCAGTCGTTGGTATAGGGCGTCGGTTCACCCAGATAATCGATGCCTGTCCACACAAACTCACCCGCAATGTAAGATTCATCTTGTTGCCACATAAAATCGTCGTCAGAAATCTCAGCCCAATAAGGTGCGTTGAGATCATAAGAACTCATCTGCAAGGCATTGGAAACCTGCGTTTTATCTTTTGGAAGCGGAAATTCATAATACCCTCTGCTGCTGATGGTTGAAGCTGACTCGCTCACTATCACGCTTTTGTTGGGCTCCATCTGCCGGGCAAGGCTGTATCGCCTGCCGTAGTTCCAGCTGTGAACATCATAAAAGTCAAAATGCCGTGTTTTGGCTGCCGGAAAAATATCGCAAGCCATGGTGATGGGTCGGGTGGGGTCGTATTTTTTAACGTAGTTTATCATCGTTTGCAGCTTGTCAAAGCCTCCGTTGAGGTTGAGTTGCTGGTCGGCCATCTCATTGCCCACGCTCCAGATAAACACCGAGGGGTGGTTGCGGTCGCGACGAACAAAGTTGCCAATATTGCGTTTGGCGAAAGCGTCAAAATCGGTGGTATCTGTGATATCGGCCTTGGCGTCGTATTTGTCAAAAGCCTCATTGAACACCAAAAAACCCATGCGGTCGCAAAGCTCCAGCAACTCGGGTGCAGGTACATTATGGCTGGTACGAATGGCATTGCAACCCATGTTTTTCATAATCAAAAGCTGGCGTTTGAAAACTTTTTCGTCAAAAGCCATACCTAATGGTCCCAGGTCGGCATGTAGGTTCACTCCTTTGAGCTGCACTCGCTGGTCGTTGAGAAACAGGCCGTTATCAGGCGTGATTCTGATATCTCTTATCCCGAAATCAGTCCGGGTTACATCCAAAAGCGTGTTTCCTTCGAATATGGAAGTCTCGACTTCATACATTTCGGGATGCTCCAGCGACCATCGTGCCGGATTGGGAAGGGTAAGGGTATTTTCGGCATTTTTACTTTGGCCTGCTTTTATTTCCATCTCAACCCATGAACCTACCCCTGTAAATTTTCCGTCTTTGAATATTTTCTGAATCACTTTCAATTTTTTGTCTGAAGGCGACTCGTTTTTTATGACTGATCTTACCAGTACATCGGCGTAATGCGGCTTCAGAACAGCGGTTTGGATCTGGGTTCCCCAGATTTCGGTATGTACAGGATTAAGAGCAATCAGGGTCACCTTCCGATAAATTCCGGCACCAGGATACCAACGGCTGTCATGCTGACGGGTATCGGCGTGTACTGCTAACAGATTTTCACCCTTTTTCTTTAAAAATGAGGTAATATCAATGTAAAATGAATTGTATCCATAGTCCCATGCACCGGCTTTTTGTCCATTCACAAAAACCTGAGGTTGAGCCATCACCCCGTCAAAAAGCAGGATGTATTTTTTCTCGGTTTCGGAAGTGGGCAAGTTGAATTTCAGTCTGTACCAACCCTCTCCTTTCCAGGGGAGTTTTCCTGTGTTTCCATTGCCATCAGGGATAAACGGCCCGGCAATGGCCCAGTCATGCGGAACAGTCACCGAAGCCCATTTGGAGTCGTCGAGTTTTTCGGTTTGAGCATTTGGGGTATTTCCTAACTGAAACTTCCAGCCGGATTTCAAAACGGTTAGGTTTCGTTCCTGAGCAGTAAGAAATCCTGAGAAAAGGAGAATAAGGGCGAGTGTTTTTTTCATGAGTGTTTGAACCTCACCCCCGACCCCTCTCCAAAGGAGAGGGGAGTTTGGATTGAGGATTTTATTTCATGCAAAATTATAATTTGGGTTTTTCTAAAAAAATGAGATTGGGTGGGTTTTGGTGTGAGATTTTTGGGGGAAATTGTAAAATACAAAAAGTGGAATATTTTCTTTTAAATGTTGGAATATTTTCCTATTTTTACGTGAATAATATTTCAGACTATGACACTTTCGATGTTGGATAAGCGACAAAACGAGATAATTGGTAAAATTCCTGCCATACACGACTCCACAAAATTTTTTCTTTTTGTGGCAAATAGCTCTCAAGATGCAGATTACGTGAGTATTCTAAATAAGTTATTTAGCTTAAACGATAACCTTTTAGCCGATTGGTTAAATATCTCTTCAAGGACTTTTAGAAATTATCGCAAAAACCCGGACTTATCTCTTAAAGAAAATACAAAAGAGCATATTCTGATATTACTATCCCTTTATAAGCACGGTATTGAGACTTTCGGAAATAAAGATGATTTTGAAAAATGGCTTTCTTTACCCAATATATTGCTTGACAACAAACCACCGGTGAGTTTTTTGGATACAATCCTCGGAATCAAATACATAGATAACCGTCTCACCGCTATAGAATTTGGCGAAAACGTTTAATTATGTTAGTTTTTAATATAAGAAAAGCAAAATTTGCCACATCATTAAGTGCTTCCGGGATAGAAAACCGGTGGAATAAAGAGGATGAATTTATAATTTACACTGGAAGTTCTGTTTCGCTTGCGACACTAGAAATGGTGGCCCATCGTAGTGCGATAAACACGCATAATGATTATAAATTGCTCAACATCAAACTTGAAATAGATGAAAAAGCCGATGTGGCAGCAATCAATATTGATGATTTGCCAAAAAACTGGAGATCGATAAATGCATATCCCTTACTACAAGAAATAGGCTCAGAATGGTACCGAAGCAAAAATAGCCTTATTCTAAAAGTCCCTTCAGCACTGGTGCCAAGGGAATACAATTTCCTGATTAATACCCGTCACCCGGATTTCGAAAAGAAAGTGACCCTCCTCGAATCCGAAGATTTTGAATGGGATGGGAGATTGCTTTGATAATGTAATTTGCTCTAAAATTGAATTTTGATTAATTTTATTTCGTTAATTTTTAAAATAATAAAATTATGGTCGCTTTAAAACCTCAATACATTACTGACAATATGGGTAAAAAAGTCTCGGTTGTATTGTCAATTGATGACTTCAAGGGAATTATGGAAGAACTAGAAGAGCTAGAAGATATCAAATTATATGACGCAGCTAAAAAATCAAAAGACCCCTCTGTTCCAATCGAGGAAGCTTTTAAAATGATTGAAGAGAAAAGAGCTGTTAGTAATGGCTTACCAAATTAATATTAATAAAAGGGCTATCAAAAGCCTTGAAAAAATACCAGATCCATATTATTCCCACCTAAAAAAGGCCATAATTGACCTTTCTATAAACCCCAGACCTCAAGGTTATATAAAATTAAAAGGAAGAGACGGATTCAGAATTCGTGTTGGCAATTATCGCATTATTTATGAAATTTTTGATAAAGTATTAATAATTGAAGTGATTGAAATTGGTCACAGAAAAGAGATTTATGATTTGTGAAGTGAATTTCTTGTTTATACCTAATTTTTTTTATTCCCTTATTGTACTTTTAAAATTTTATATAATAGTTAAATACCTAATAGAGAGAAAGTTATAAATTTTTTTAGAACAAAAAAACATAAGCATTAATATTTTTTCATATTTTTGAAAATATTTTCACAACTTAATTATTTAATAAATGAAAAACACAACTAAATGGCTAAAAAGAAATAAAGTATTTCTTGAAGCCTTAACACTAGTACTAAAGGTGCTAATTGACGCTTTAAAATTCTTTCTTTTAGTTTCCACACTACGTTAGAAAGTATTTTATCTTCTTAAAAATCCTCCAAATGGAGGATTTTTTTATTTCAAACCAGTAATTTTTAAAAATATAACGTAAAAACTCCATTAACTCCCTATATATCAGAAGCTAATGGAGTAATCCTTAAGAAGGCTTACAATAAACTTCTCTCACCTCCCACCCGGCGGGCAATGCTCTTTCAGATATTTGGTGAAAAGCGTATTGAGATGCCTGCGGGTGCCTTCTCCTTCAAATATTCCATGGCTGCGGTTGGGATATGGCATAAACTGAAACTGCTTGTTGTATTTAATCAACTCATTGACAAGCATTTCGGCGTTCTGGTAGTGTACATTGTCGTCACCGGTACCGTGGATGTACAGCAGGTTACCTTCAAGATTTTTGGCGTGAGTCACGGGTGAGCCTTCCACAAATCCGGTCAGGTCGCCGGGAGGTACACCCATGTAGCGTTCCTGATATATGTTGTCATAAGTAAGCTGGTTGCCTACTGCGGCTACTGCTATGCCCGTTTGGTAGATTTTGGGATATTTAAACAGCAGATTGAGCGTAGAGCTACCGCCACCACTCCAACCATGCACGGCTATGCGTTCCTGATCGATGAATGGATATTTGGCAAACAAAGCCTGAGCTCCTTCCGCCTGATCTTTGATATTGACAATACCAATATTGCGATAGATGGCTTTCCGCCATGCGGCTCCTTTGGGTGCAGGTGAGCCCCGGCCGTCGATAGAGATATAAATGTAACCATCCTCAGCCATATTGCCCACATAAAGACCATTTTTCCCTGCCGACCAGTTGTCTTTCGAGGTCATAGCTGCCGGCTCGCCATAAACCATAAATACAGTGGCGTATTTTTTATTAGGATCGAAGTTTTTGGGCAATGCCATCCAGCCTTCCATAGGGATACCGCTGGCTGTTACCACTTCCACCATTTTTACATTTGAAGCGGCTTTTTTGGACGGGTCAATTTTGGTATCCACCCCTTTTGAAGGGTCCAGAGGCTTGTGGTCAGGCAAGGTAATCCACTCGGTACTGCTGGGTGTATAATAATTGCTGAACCGATGCTGGGCATATTTGAAATTGTCGGAAAGTGTATATCCATGAGACCCCTCCTGATTCATTGGTGATATTCTCACTGCTTCGCCCGGAGTTTTTACCGATATTTTATAAAGATAAAGCTGGCGGCTATCTGAAGGTGAAGCTGTAAAGTAAAGCAAATCGGCCTCCTGGTCATATCCTAAGGGGTCAACTACATCATAGTTTCCTTTGGTCACCAAAGTTTCATTTTTACCATCTTTTGAGATTTTATAAACATGATTCCAGCCGTCTTTCTCGCTTACCCACAAAAACTCATTGCCACCTTTAATCCATTCCCATCCTGCAGGCTGATCTTCATGCCAGGTGATGCGTACATCGACCCATGCCTTGGGGTCTGATTCTTCATATATTTTGGTCGCTGCTCCCGTTTTACTGTCAGCGTAGAAAAGTTTTGAGATCTGCTGTTTGCGGTCAAGTTGTTGCACCATGATTTTGCCTGCCTCTACCCATTCCATACGGGGAATATAATGTTGTTTGCTATCTCCCGGCACATCCATCCATTTGGTTTTGGCGGTTTTTACATCCACCACTCCAATTTTGCAAGATGAAGGATCCTCACCCACTTTAGGATATTCCAAAGGAATCACTTTAGCATAAATGTCGTCAGTATTGTTAATCATATTGAAATACTTGATTCCCGAAGCATCCAGTTGCCAATAAGCTATCTGCTTGCTGTCAGGCGACCAACGGAAACCATCATAAATGCCAAATTCCTCTTCATAAGCCCAGTCAAAGGTACCATTGATGAGTTTTGGGTTACCGTCGGTCTTGGTCAAAGCTTTGATTGTACCCGTTTTTAAATCTTCCACATAGATATTACGGTTGCTCACATAGGCTGCTTTGCTTCCATCGGGTGAGATTTTGGCAAACATCGTGGTTGATGCCGGCATGGTGGCTCCGATGCGTTGAAGTTTTTGTGCCGAAAGGTCATACACATAGTAGTCACCTTTGGTATTGTATCGCCAAACGCGACTGGTATTGGCAAAAATCACGAGTTTCTTTTCGTCTGGAGTGAATTTGAAATTATCAATATCCAAGGGTTGGGCATTGAAGGCGAGTTTATTGGCATCAATAATTGTTTCTGAAGCTTTGGTTTCAAGATTCGTTTTTACCAAGGCCCCACTTTTTAGTTCAAAATAACTTTTGCCATCATTTGCCCAGTGAGTACCCTGCTGCTGTGCAAAAGATAATTTTACAATTAAAAAAAGGTTAAGAATGATGAGAAGTTTTTTCATATTCAGAATATTACGGTTTGAGCAAAAATAATCTATTTTTTTTCAACAAAATTAATCAAAGTGCCTTTATTGCTCTCAAAAATAAAATCTTGCAGGCTTTTACTTTCATATTTTCCCCAATTGCCCACTATTTCGAGTTTCATTTTGAAATTGCTGAATTTCTGTAAAATTTCTCCGGCAAGCTTCGTTTTCAAATCAAAAAAATCAGGGCAAATATGCTGTTCATCCAAAATGATTTTGTCAAAACCCTGGTAATAAATGTCTCCTAATAACTGCGTGGCATCGTCGAGATTATGAATCAAAATAGCCTCAGATTTTATTTTTGCCACTCTTATTCCATCCTCTATTTGCTCGATGATCTCCATTCTAAAATCAAATTATTCCGCCCATTGCCGGATCGGTGAAACTTTCTTTTCCGGTATCTACATGACCTGCATACTGCACTTCAAATCCCTGAATTTCATCGGCTGTGACACGTAAATCATACCAGTTATAGTACTTCGAAAGGTCAAATCTCACACTACTGGCCGAGCCGGCTTCTACCTTCCATGATTTCGAATTTTTCCTGTAGGAAACGTCTTCAACTTTGATGTTCAAGGTTTTATCGCTATCATTTTTTAACTCCAAAAACACATTCCCGGTAATTTTTTCATTTACAAATTCATATTTCAGGGAAGTTTGGATATCTTTTTTAAGATTTTTAAATGACCTGTAAAAACCATTCGGTCCATAGACTTCAACATGAGCCTGCCCGGGTTTAAATTTCTTTCGGTCCCATTCATCATTAAGCTTATCTCCGGCCTTCAGGGCATAATTGCGGCTGGGCACCCAATCACCTCCATAGAGCGAAGAAGTATAAACCATAAAAGGGCAGCCATTTGCTTTTTCACCGAAAGCTTTTCTTCCTGACTCAAAATTAAGCCTGAGTTGATCGCCTAATACTTCGGCTTCGGCGTAAAGCTCATAAAAGGATGGGCAAGCAGGCCTTATGCCCTTTTCCTGCACCGCACCCCAGTCAAATCCCGGAGCTCCCGCATTGATTTTGCTGATTTCGGATTTGGTAAATTTCCTGAATCCCGACGGCTTTTCTTTAAATTGAGACTCGAATATTCGCTGGATAAACGGCTCCTTGTCAATTGATTTGGGTAAAACTGTTTTTTCACCTGAATAGGGCTTAAAAACAGAAGTAAGGTCACCACATACGATTCTACGCCAGGCACTTATATTAGATTCTCTTATTTCTTTTTTGGTTTTATTTTTCAGGAAAAACTCCAGAAACTGCAGCACTGAAGTATGGTCGTACACTTCGGAAGACACCTTCCCTCCCCGGCTCCAGGGCGAGGCAATTACCATTGGCACCCTATACCCCAAACCAATAGCATCTTCTTTGGCTTCTTTTTCGGGATTTTTGTAAGGCCGCATTTTTTCATGCTTAATATTTACCTGCTCCACCGAAAGGTCTATTCCTGCTGAGGCTTTTCCGGTGTTTACTTTCTCGTGATGAGCTGCCACAAAGGGCGGGACATGGTCAAACTGCCCGTCGTTTTCATCATAAGTCAGAATAAAAATGGTCTTTTTCCAAACCTCCGGGTTTTTGGTCAAAATATCCAGAACCTCAGAAACATACCAGGCACCATACCAGGGAGCGTCGGGGTGATCCGAGAATTTTTCAGGAGCTACCACCCATGAAACGGTGGGCAAATTTCTTTCGTTAACATCCTTTCTAAATTGATGTAACAAATCACCTTTGGGCAGGTTTACAGTCCTTTTTTTGCCTTTTTCTGAATATTTGTATTCCTCCAGCTCATGATAATCAGCATCTCCCCGGTTATTGGTGAATGCTTTTTTGTGGATGATTTTCTGAAAATCAGTGAGTTTGTCAAAGTTTTCTTTGGTATAAATCTTTATGTCTTTTTTGATTTGATCCAAATGCTTTTTACGCCAATTTATTGAGCCTTTTACATTTTCGGCTTCTTTACCTGAAAGTCCACTGAGTTTTTCCTCCAATTCTTCTATTTCTTTCGGAATATTCAGGATAGCAGCCTCCATATAATCCCTGTATTCGGGATGAAATTTCACCTTATAATTTTCGAACCATTCGATAGGATTGTCGGTAAAATTGCCCAAAAGTCCATCTTTTTCGCCTTCGAGGCCTGTCGGAACACTTATTTCGTTCTGATATATTTTCCAGGAAACGCCATTTTCTTCCAATCGCTCGGGAAAAGTTTTCCATTTTGCCCATTTTTCATAGTCCACATCCTCATTTTTTACATTGGCTTTGGAATCAAAATCAGGCTTTTCTCGCAAGGCACCCGTCCATAAATACAACCTGTTAGGAGTGGTTCCTGTGAGTGAGGAACAAAAATGCTGGTCACAAATCGTAAATGCATCGGCAAGGGCATAATAAAACGGAATGTCTTCTCTATTATAATATCCCAGCGTAAGCGGAATATCCTTATAATCAGCCATCCCCGACTGCTTGGATTGCAGCCAGCGATTGTGCCAGCCACGATTGCGGGCCTCTACCTGATTTTCCCAGGAGTGCGGAAGCGAATATATCCAGGTGGCATTGGAACCTTCCATATTGAGCCTGAATGGGCCGTATGTGTTTCCGGAGTCGTCGGATTGAAGCCAGACTTTATTACCGTTGGGTTGTCTGATCGCCCTGGGGTCATTAAAGCCCCTCACACCCTGCAACGTACCGTAGGTATGATCAAAAGATCGGTTTTCCTGCATCAATATCACTACATGTTCGGCATCCAAAAAAGTAGTTCCCGCATCGGGGTTTATGGCAAGAGCTTTTTGAATTGAGGCTGGAAGCACACTCAGCAGGCTGCTTCCGGTGGTAAGAACTGAGGCTTTTTTGAGAAATTCCCGACGAGAATCCATTTTAATTCGTTTTTATTAAGGCAAAATCAAATTTATAATTCCGGGAAATTCCATTATTTTTCACTTCCGGATTTTTTCTTTAAAATTAAATTAAAAAACGGTGAAATGAGTGCCTGTTTAACAAAAACATAATGTGGGAGATAAGGAAATCTACACTTTGAGAATCCTTTCGCTTTTTTACATTTTATTTTGAAAAATCTTATTCGTAAAAAATGAAACTAACAACTCATCTTTCTGACTATGATTTCTTCATTTTTGAAATCAAAATCCAGCGTTTTATGGTCCTCATAATTCAAAACTCCTCCTTCTTTTCTTACTTTTTCCAGCAGTGAAAAATCAAACTCCTGGAAGTGCCAAAGCGGTTTTTGATGTTCAGATATAGACAAAATACCTTCCTCCGGGAAACCCAAGTCCGGTGTGGAATACGCCCCGCAATAGCCATAGTTATAATCTGCAGCTGGTGTCCAAAGTGCCTCACCGATGGTTTGTGAAACCATGGTATAGCATTGGTTTTCGAGTGCACGTGCCCTTGCACATACATGCACACGGGTGGCTCCCCGAATTGTCTCAGTGCAACTGGGATGCAGTATTAGTTGGGCCCCGTTTTGTGCCAGATGATTTGAGCCGACAGCAAACTCACCGTCATAACAAATCTGAATCCCGAAACTCCCCTTTTCAGTTTCAAAAACTGTAAGTACTTTCTCAGAAGAGCTTACTCCCCATTCATTATTTTCGAAGGGTGTCATAAAAAATTTATCCTGGTATCCCGCCAAACCTTTTGGAGTAAAGACCCATGCCTTGTTGATAATATTGCCAGAGACCTCCAGCGGAAAACTCGGAGCTACTATCAAAACCTCGTATTTTTTGGCCAATTCCGCATACCACTTCTGAAAAGCCTCCACGAAACCCTGCATTTCTCTGATTTGACGAAAAGCGTCTTTCTGAATATTTTCAGGCAATAAACTCACTAGCTCTATCGATCCATACTCTGGGAATACCAGCCAGTCGGCTTTTTCAATTGCGGCTTTTTTCACCCATTCTTCCACATATTCCTGCCAGGCTTCCCATGAGGTATGGTAGGCAATAGGGTAAGCCGCCGCTGCTACTTTTGTCATAGTTTTTTCATCCAATATACCATCGGTTTGGAGCTGGAAACCTCCTCGTCGATGTCTTGCCACACAAACCAACTCTTCAAATTTTCCTGCTTTTCGTAGCCCCGGCTTTTCCAGAATTTATCCAATTGCACATAATCCTTTGGCCGCAAAGGGTGATTTTCGGGTCTTACAACCCCGCAAAAACAAGTAAAATCAAATGTATTAAAGGAACGGGCATGAGCCTCTCTTTCTTCAAAAAATCGCTTCCCAAGCCCTTTCCCCCTATATTGGGGCAATAAAATGCTTTCACCAAAATAAAAAATCTTTTCCTTGTCCAGGCCGGCAGACTCAAATGGTTCCTGCACTTCTTCACTCTCATCTGTCAAGGGAATACAGGTCGTGGCTCCCACCATTTTGCCATCGTCCCACACCGAAAACAAAAACGATTTTTCGGAGGCCGTATATACTTTCAGGTATTCCTTTTCATACTCCAAACTGCCTTCATACAAATATGGAAACGCCCGAAACACCACTATCCGAAGCCTCCCGAGCTCCTCTATCACACTTTCGATTTCTTTTCCTATGAAAGTTTTATAAATCATAATTATTGGCTGCATGCTTTCGGCTGTCAGCCTTCGGCATTTTTGATCTAATATCTGTAGTTTTTGGGCTATCAGCTCATTCAATTAACACATTATCACATTAATAATTAATACATTAAGAAAGCCAATCCCCCTTTAGGGTAGGGGCAAGATTGGCTTTACCCCAGCACCATTTTCTCCCACAACGGCAAATTGTAGTAGGTAGTCACCCTGCTGATTTTTCCATCTTTCACATCCAGGAAAGCCCCCGCCGGAAGCACATATTTTTGACCGGTAGCCTCAGGCAGGCCTTCATCGGTACTTTTATACGTGCCATTGACTATAAATTCTACCGCCACTCTTTGGTCAGCAGGTTCCGCAAAAAACACCATTTCGGTCAATGTTTCATCATAGCAACTATCCATATGAGCCAAAAACTCCCTGAAAAGCTCCTTCCCCACCCTGCTATCACCCTGATTGGCATCATGCCTGATATCCTCACTCAGCAAGTCAAGCATGCCCTGCCAGTTTTTGTTATTAAAATTCTGATAATACGCTTTTACGATTTCTACTGCGGTCATTTGTATTTATTTTTATCAAAATGTCGTTTATTTTTTGGGCGGCTGCCCACGCTATGGCGTGGTCACCGGGCTCTCACTACTCGTCACGTTTTGGCGTGGCTAAAACAGGCCGTTTGATCCTTGCAGAATATTATTTTTTTACTTTTTCCTTGATTTCCTTATCCATTTAAAAAGAAAATAAGCAGTAAAAAGTAACAAATAATATGGCCATAAACTTATCAAAAACACTAATGCAGAAAGAAAACTATCCCAACCTTGCTTAATGGCTAAAATAATTCTGTTAAAAAATCCATATTTTGAAGCAACCAGTTTTGAGTAAGTCAAATTTATTGTCGAATATTCAATTTGATTATTTAAGACTTTAAACCTTCCTTCAGTACTTTCAATTTCGCCTCTTAATTCACCGATTGCCTTTTCAATGTTCAGAATATCTTCTACACTATTTGCTTTTGTTAATAGATTTAAATATTTCAATTCAACTTGTTTTCTATTTTTAAGTCTGGCTTCCACATCAACATATTCTTCCGTTACATCTGTAGAACTAATTTCTTTAGACACTACCTCAAAATCCAGTTTATCAAATTCTAAAAAAAATAGCTCAAAGTTCTTAGCAGGAATCCTTATTGTAAATGCTTTACTAATTCGGTCTTCGTATTTATTTTCTCTTTCATTTGAAAAATACCCATTAGATTTTTTAACTAATTCTTCAATACTTTTATCTGCGTTTTTTATATCAGAAACTTCCAATTCAACATTTGCGTTTTTTATAATTTTCCTCGAAGTAAAGTGATCCCAATAGTTTAGACAGATACAATAATAAAATAAACTATTGTTATTGTTGTAAAAGTCCTTCTTTTTCTTTTTTGCTTCTTTTTTCTTTGT
>Ga0056913_1000170_pt1 | contig 94054 bp, 77 predicted proteins | sample EBPBio282013_DNA_FD_55170 | JGI IMG/M metagenome (GOLD analysis project Ga0056913, IMG submission 55170) | Wastewater treatment Type I Accumulibacter community from EBPR Bioreactor in Madison, WI, USA - Reactor 2_5/28/2013_ DNA (Hybrid Assembly) | ecosystem: Engineered > Bioreactor > EBPR >... | reverse complement strand
AAGAAAAAAGAAGCAAAAAAGAAAAAGAAGGACTTTTACAACAATAACAATAGTTTATTTTATTATTGTATCTGTCTAAACTATTGGGATCACTTTAGTTTAATATGATTTGGGGACTAAGAGATGAAAGTTTTAATAATTTTATTTGATCTGATTTCTTAGTTGTCTCTAAAAGTTTAACCAAAGAAGGAGGAATTGAAACAGAATGAAATTCATCCGAAATTTCCTTCCATTCTTCCTCTGCTTTTTTAATTAAAAAATCATCTGAAATACGTGCAGATAGATTTTTATTTTTCAAATTTAGAATCAAACGATTGTCATTTACAAACATCTCTATAAAGGATTTCTTATAATACTCAATAGGATTAACTTTTTCAACATCGTCTGCAATTGAAACCGTATATATTCCAGAACCATCTTTTTCGAATATATTCTTTTGATACATTTTTCTAATTTTTATTTTACAAAAACCATAAATTACCCCTACCAAACTCTGGAATTTCATTGCCCTCAAAATGAGAGAATATTTCTGCAACCATTTCAGGATATTTTATTGTTACTGGGAGATTCTGTTGGCTTACTGATTTCCAATACATTCTGCTGAACTGGTAGACTTGGTCTAAAAGTTCTTGAACAACTTGGGGTTCTTTCAATTTTTCCTCTTTGGTGCAGTACATTCCTATCTTCACTGGAAAAGGGAATCCTTCTGAAGCTTTGAGCGTGTCACCATAGCGTGTGTTATTAAATAACAGAAATTTATTAAAGCCTAAATTGATAAAAGTGCCACTTTGAGGCATAAGTCCTTGCCAGTTTTTATCAAAAGCAACGATGTCCTGAGATTCGGTTTTATTAACTGATATGATGTAAACAGGAATATTTAAATCTAATCGTCTTAGACCCTCTTCGATTGGTCTTAGTTCTTCCTGACTCATATTTTTGTAGAAATGAATTATGAGGCGATCAATAGTAGTATTCAAGGCGGCGAAGTTTCTAACTGCCATTATAATCGACCCAGCCAATTCGTCGGTTTGACTTTTTAGAAAGCATTCCATGTGATTAAATGCTCCTGTGTTGGTAAAACTAAAGGCACTTCCGATATATTGAGTATCGGTAACAGCGTTTTTAAAGGCACCTACACCTACAATGAGTTCGTTTTTTATGGTTGTTGATAATCGCCAAGGGATACCATGCAGTTTTGCCAAAACAGCAATTGAGATATTTGGTAAGCTAAAATTGAACCCATTGGAAAACACCCTGCTGTGATCGAGAGCCTGAGAAGTTATTTTTCGTTTCAGCAGTACTTCTTTTACTTTGAAATATATTTCTTTCAATTGATAATCATTGGTGTTTTTTGAAATTGGACTTATATAAAATGCAATAAACCGGATTTCGGGAGGGAAATTTTGCTGCTCATTAAGGGCAGCTTCAATCTCGGGCAAGGGGTTTGAGCGGTTAGAGAATATGATATTTAAATTATATGCAGGATAGTAGCCCAGACGACAGAAGCCCTGGAAGCCGTTAAAACCCTGCTCCTTGCCTTCCATAAAGCTGTCGAACTTTTGAAAAATTGCATTGTCTTCCTGATGGTATATATAGAAGAAACAAATCTGTTTGTCCTTTGGAATTTCTAAAGGTCCATAAGCTTTCATTCCCAAATAAGGAATTATCCCCTGTTGATTGTTGCCAAATACCAATTGGTTACTACTACTCGAAACTTTACCAATTCGTGTTTCTTTTACTGATAAGAAAGTTCTTTCTTTAATTGGAATTATATTTTCAAATTCCTCTGTGAAAAGATGTCGCTTACAAAAGCCAGCAATGTTCTTTTGAAATTTGGCATATTTATTTCCTCTATCAGGTGGGAGGGCGGGATAGTTGAGGGCTTTTGCTATTTTTAAATTCAATATTACATGCACTTTTTCAGAATTTCGAATTGCTTCTTCCGGTAGATCTTTAAATTTATAAAGCTGCTTTTGAAATAAGAACCACCTGAAACAATCGGGATTGATTTTTGGAATCAGGTTACGGTATGGATCTTTTAGAATCTTAGAAATTCCCTCATAGCTAATTAGTATTTCAGGATTATTTGTCAGTTTGGCTAATTGAACTTTTAAGGAGAATTTTGAAAAATGCCAGTGTTTAGGATCAACCTCTTTTTTATTATAAAGCCAAACTTCGATGTCATTTACAAATGTAGGTTTTACTAATATATCTTTGGAGCGAAAGTATTTGAAAATCTTATAGTTGTAAAATCGTCGTACTATGGAATTACTGAAACTCCTATTTTCAAGAATTTTATTTGATTCACGATCTGAAGCGTTTGGACTTTTTTCGAAAACCGGGCTAATACTTTTTGTAATTGCAATTGAATTTTCTAAAGGTTTTTCAAAGTCCATAAAAAAATGGTCCTGCTCCCCAAAGTGGGTCAATACTTCTTTTGGAACTAGTTTTTTAAAAATTCGGAGGGCATCAGGAGAGGCCTGATTTGAAAAATGAATGGTGAGATCACCTGGAAGGTGGTTAAACGTAATAACGTTGAATTCTAAAGTTGTCATTCTTTTTTAAAGTTAATTATTGATATTAGATTAGATATACACTCCTTGCTTATTTTGAGCTAGTTGTGCAATACAAATTTAATAAACAGAATATGAAATTTTGGAAATAAGGCTCTTTCGATTCCGAAATCTGGAAGATTGTGGAAGAAAACTGAAAAAAAGTTTATAAACTTTGAAAAATCACTAAAGAAAACTCCTGTCTAATTGAAAATAAGAAAAAATGTGTGGCCAGAAAATCTGGAAATTATTGTTTTAAATAGGAGTCTTTGCCGTCATGATGAATTAACTTGTCTGTTTTGAAGGCCGCAATATATGCCTGGGCGGTTTTATCAAGTATCCCTAATTTTTGAGCTACATCCAAATAGGTTTTTCGGTTAAATTTTTCTGGCAATTCTGCATAGAATCTCTCTTTTTTATTAGGCTTTTTAACTGTTTTGGCAGTTTCCGGCAATTGATTGAAAATATAAGAGGCGTGTTTTATAAAAACATCCGTCATCGAAATTGCAGCATTAAAATCCTGTTCATTACAAATCAGCTTACTCGTGTATTCGCCAGTGTCCATCATTCTAAGCACAGATAAAGTCATAGAAATTCTGAAAGTTATTAAACCCAACCTCCTGATGGTACCCACATATTCTTCTCCTTTAAGATTAAAGTATAAAGCAAAGAAATGTTTGAAAACTTCATTGAATTTTTCCTGCTGCTCTTTGGTGTATGAAAAATGTATGTCGGGAGAAGCACTAAGTGTATTGTGAAAAACTAAATACTCTTTGCCAATCTCAAAGAAATATTCATCTAAACCAGTATCGCTATCTCCTTCAAAAACTTCTGCCCATTCGGGGTTCATATTCATGTAATAGAAAATAAAACGACTAAAGAGGCCATCTTCGGCACTGGGAATGAGGTTTAAAACCTGTTTTGGAGTACCTGAAAGCACTGTAGAAATACAAGGCGTTTCTAAATCCACTAATTCTCTGTCTGTTTTGCGGTAATATGATATAGTTTCATGATGGAAAGCCTTTCTAAAACCATCAGAATAATTTCCAAAATCACTTTTAAAAGTATTTGCCAGCGTGTCGCCTTCTGTTTCAAACAGTAATCCCCGGCCGTCATTGTCATTTAAAAGCTGGAAAGTACCTGAAGCACTGCTGTTGGCCGGAATGAAAAGCAGCTGCATAGGAGGTTCCTCCGGCTTTTCAGTATCAGGATTATTTTTCTTTTGAGCATTGTAGTAAGCCAGGTCTTGTAAATATTGTAGTTTGGCTTTTCTATAGCTTTCTTTTTTTGCGTCATGAATTGGCTTGACCAATTTCCTACAGTGATTCAGACGGCCTTTGCCGGCAGATGCCTGGGCAGAAATGAAAAGATAAAGATTGGCAAAGACCTTCTTTTTGTGGTAAATGCCAAAGACCGTAGGCATAGTTGCACTTAGGGTTACTATGGTGCCCAACAAAATCAAATCCCGCTCTTCCTTATTTTCTGCCACTTCAGTGAGTCGTATTAAGAAATCAGGCAATTGAGGAAAAATTTCATCAGGTAAATGAGGTAATTTTTTCTCTTCCGAAACTTCAGGAAGTTTGGTAATTGTGTTTGGAAAGGAGGGTTTTGAAAAAACACCGACATTTTTTGCCAGATAAAAAAGTGTATTAATGTTTATCCCTGAACCATTTGACTTAAGGCAAGCATCAAACTGTTTATTTGTTTCTCCAGCGGTAAATCTATGATAATACTGACTTATTCTCAAAAATAAATCTCTGCCTGATTCCCCAAATTCATCAGCTAAGGCGAAACCGATATTCCTCCAATCTTCATAATTGGTCGTAATATCTATTTTACTTTCCTCAATAGCTTTTACCAAAAGTTCTACCTCCTGAAATTTATTATCTATAGGTTTTGGCAACTCCACTGGATGATTTGAAATATTTTCCGGTTTATTTAACCAGTCTTCTACTTTAAATTTATTCTTTGTCATTACTGAAGATGTTTTGGGTTAATGAAAATTTGTGTGTCATTTGGAAGAAAACAAGCTCTTGATACGTCTTTCCCAGCCGAATCTACTTTTTGATGATAGGTTGTTTCTAAATAGTTTTTTATTGCTAAAAACCATTCCTGATGGGTGTTTTGTGTGATATCAATTGATATAATCCATTTTAAGCCATCTCCTGAAGGTGACCGAAACAATAATTCGGTTTCAAAAAATGGGTCATTGAGCAAAGCTGTTTTCAGAGCATCAAAATCTCCCAGATGATCAAAATCCAATGCCAGATAACCGGAATGTTTTATCAGAGCTTCATCCTTCCTACTTGAAAAAGTGCCTGAGAAAGTCACATAATTAAAGTTTTTGGCTTTAAAGGCTCTGGATTCTTTTTTATCAGAGATATTCCTTAATTGAGTTGTTTGGGGTTCATATTCATTGAGAATAAGCTCATAAACCTCTTTTAAGGATAGTTCTCTTGCGGGAATGGTGTTTGTTACCGGTGCATGAAATAAACTAAAACGGGGTATAGCAACAGGAAATAAAAGAGGCTTTTGTTCTGACTCCTGTTTAAGAAATAAAGGAAATTTGTTTCTTTTTTTGCCTATTCTAAGATTCAGAGATTGCACAATTATTTCCAATAAATCATTTCCGGATTTTTTAAAATGCATTTCCGCAAACTGAAAGGGATTTCCCAGGAAATCAGTTTTTACAAGGTCTTTGTAAAAAAACTGATTGGATATTTCCTCAAAAACTAATGTTAAAGAATCGCCTGTGAAAGGGTTTTTGGAAGGCCGGGTTTCACGGCCTTTCAAATTAATTACGGTTTCGTCTGGATAAAATTCCCTCAATATATGGGCGTAGATGTCGAGCCCATAGTTGGTATTCATTAGAATTTCCTGCTCAGTAAGTGCCATTGTTTTTTAAATCAAAAGGTGTAGATCTATAGTTTTTTACCAGCAGATTTTCAATGTCTGATTTTTTATAGTAGAATTTCCCCTGAATCCTCGAATAGGGTAGGAGGCCATTGTCACGCAGAGACTGAAGGGTTCTTTTGCTAATATGCAACGAGAGCATTACATCCTGACCATCAATCCAAACTTTATCAAAGCTATCCGGCTCCTCCGGTGCTTTTGCATTTGCCAAATAGGTTTTTACAATTTCTATTTCTCTGAGGAGGGTTTCAAACATTATTGTGATTTCAGTCATGACAATACACCTCCTTTTTTGAAAGAAAAGTTTCTTGCTCTACTATCAATTTCCTCCTTGGTTGAAAACCTGTTGCTCAAAAGCCAGTGGTTTAATTCTTCTCTTTTGAAATAGAGTTTCTTTCCATTGGGTTTATAAAATGGAATAATGTTGGCACTTGTAAGTTTATACAAATGCGATGCTGATACCTCCAGATATTTGGTGGCTTCGGTGAAGTTCAAAACTTCCTTGTTGTTGATACTTTGCTCAATGATGAGCTGCTCGATTTGATCGAGACGCAATAGAATGTTGTCCATTGTTTTTCTTGATAGAAAAATTTATAAATGGACATTTGGCCAAATGTCATCTTTCGTTTGAAAGACGATTCAAAATTGGGGCGTTAAAATTGGTATTATTGGAGGAAAAAGATAATACCAGAATAAAGGTTTGGAAATTAGGAGCTTATATTTTTTTGTGGTATTATCTAAAAGTGCAAAATGGTATTAATTGCACATAATACCATATTATCTTAAAGCTTCTAATTTGTCTAACCATGGAAGTTTTCTTGAAGCAAAGTCCAGATGGTTTTGATTTAACTTTCTAAACTCCTGGCTAATGTCGGCATGATAGCGATTTTCGAAGTATTCTCTAATATGGGTTTCTTTTATTAATCCTTTATATCCTACTGTATTTTTTCTAAAATATCCTAAGTCAATAAGCTTTCTGATTACGGATGCCAGAAGTCTATTGTTTGAAGTTGCTTTGTTTTTAATAAAATTGTAATCAAGATCAATGATTTTATAGACATAAAGCAAAGTCTCAATTTCTTTAAATTTGTCCACAGATTTAATAAACTGATAAGTTAATTTAGAGGGGCGTGTGCCTGGAACTTCGCCTTCAATAGGATTAAAAATGGAAGGGGTTTCTTTTTTTTGCTCAATAATAAAAGCGTTTTCAATAGGTTCTTCCAAAATTGGGATTTCAAAATCTAAAGATTCTTCCTCATAAGATATTGGCTCAATGACAAAATTAATTTCACTTTTAATAAATGCTCTTTCAGGTAATTTTTCAAACAGCAATCTGGTATAAAAATCTTCTTCGATAAATTCATCTTTTATTTCAAATCTAAAGACATGTTGAATCTCCAAATAAAGCAAAATGCAATTGAGCTTTAAAAAGTGGAGGACATAAGTATCTGCTTTGTGATTGGTGTCAAGATCAAATGTTGTTTTAGTTGAATCGAGGTAGGTTAATTCATATTGTTTTTCTTTGATGATTTTCCCAATGTCTTTTAATAAAGTTTGAAGTTGTTTCGCAAGTAGAATATTGTGCAGGTATTTCTGGACTTTTAAATCGGATTCGTTTTTTATTTCAGGTAAAAGTAAGTTTAAAATCCTTTCAACCTCATTTGAAATGGCTTTTGAATAATATTTGGTTTTGAAATTTATAGGCCTAAAAAATTCTATGGTATAATTCCGGGTTTGGTCTGAGGTGATATCTGGTAAATCCAGAAATAGAGATTCAAATTTATTTTCAGAATTATTTTCAGGTAGCCAGGGTCTCTGGCTACCAAAGATGATTTCTTTAAGGTTTTCGAAAGGATTCATTTTATTCTCCAAAATTTAAGAGTTGTTTCTGGAAACTTTCTTTTACTCCATCCTCAAAGCTGCCCAAATAATTTTCAGTGGTTCTTAAATCTTTATGACCAAGACTTTCAGAGATAAATTCTATGGGAGCACCGGAACGTTTTAAAACTGTTGCGAATGAGTGCCTGGCTGAATAGCTGGTCAACGTTAAATCTAATTCAAGAGCTTTGCCGATTCTCTTCATATATTTGTTTGTGGTTTTAATAAATTGCCTCACTTTTTTTAACACATCCTCCGAGCTGTCTTTTTCATTGATAATTCGAAAAATATAATCTTCGGGATTATTGGTCCTGATTCCCCATTTGTTAATAATATCCATTATTTCGGGCAACAACATTACTACAATTGGTTTTGAATCCTGTTTGGTGGTTCTTGCAGTTTTAGCCCTCACAAATACAATTCTTTTTGAATCCATGTCTTTCCATCTGAGGAGGGCGATGTCCTTCATGTTGGCACCATTGCAAAGATAAGAAAGCATCCAGATATCTTTAGCTTTTTGCTCTGCTTCCGTTTTTGTTTTGAAATTTACGATGGATTTTATTTCCTGAATGGTTAGAGCTTTTTTAATGTTTCTACCTGCAGGGATTGTATATTTTCTTTTGCCGAAAGGATAAAACTCTCTATTTAGGATACCTTCTTCTACCGCAATATTAATAATGGTTCTCAGGCTTCTAAGATAAATACCGGTACTCGTAAGGCTTTTTCCATTGGATACCATCCAGGTTTCATAATTTTGCAACCACTCCGGTGTAACATCTGCAAAGCTTAGGATTTTCCTGCCTTTACTTTTCACAAATGATTTCAAACTATTGTAAGCACATTTATAGCTGTTTTCGGTGCCGCTCCTGGCTTCATTTTTTAATTGCTCCATGTAATTCTCCATGTAGAAAAAGACATCTTTTGAGCGATCATTTTTTTGATTGAATGCCTTTTCAAATGCCTGAAAGCTGAATGGCTCAATGGTTTTGATAATATCCAGGGCTTTTTGTTCAACCTTACTAAAGAGGTTTTGGTATTCTTTAAATTCGCCCCTGGCTTTAATTGATTGGGTTTTGAGCCAATCTTCTTCGGTTAACGACACTTTCAAAGGAAAGTATTTTTGCTCTCTGTTGAATGTAATTCTGAGCTTAATTGCGAAAGTTCCGTCATTTCGCTGGATTCTTTTGTCCTGAATTATTGAAGTTGTTACGCCTAACATGTTTATATTTAATTAATTGAAAATGTAAGTATGCTTTAAAATATACATACAATATACATACAATATACATACAAATTGCCGGATAAAAAACAAATATAGGAAATAAAGTGAAAGAAAATTTAAAAAAATGACTCAAAAAGTGCCAAAAAGTAGCGAAAATAGACCAAAAGCATACATTTGAAACAAAAAGAAGAGTGATTTTTAAGTGGGTCTCTGATTTGTAATCAGTAGGTCATTGGTTCGATCCCGATAGGGGGCTCTTGAAAATCAAGGGGTTATGTTGAAAAACATGACCCCTTTTCTTTGCATACCCTTTTACCTCATTAATTCTTTTTTTTGATGGACAGATAATCTAAAAAATAAATTACCTTCAAAGAAAGATTATTATTCTGATCCGAATTGAGGGTATTTTGGAGATTATCCAAATATTTCATGCCGGATTTGTCAGAGCTGTAAACCGTAGCGTTTTTCCATACCGCATTTAGGAAACTTCCCGGGGCAAACTGCCAGGTATATACCATGTCGATATTGAAATAATTGACGTTTTTGTCTAAATTTTGATTTATATCCCCGTTTTTTGATAATGAACCGTCTTTCTGAAGTGTGAAGAATTCTTTGTTGCTGACCACACTGGCATAATGCCTTGCCCTGAATGTCAAGCCCATTTTATTGTTGAAATTATATTTGAAGTTCAGCGTATTATCAACAGTTTTTACTTTTCGTAAGGCGAAAATTGATTTATCATCCATAATAGTGGTAAATCCCAATCCATTATTACTTTTTGAGAGACTGAGATTATGGCGAATCGAAAACTTAGAACTAAATCTATACCCATGGTTAAAATACATTTCGGAAATATTGAGTTTGTAAAAATCAATGAAATGTCTGTTAAATAGCTCTATGACTCCCGCATATTTTTTGGCGTAATTGGTCTCAAGCCATGTACCGATGCCGATGCTTTTGCCTCTTTTAAATACTTGTCCCAGGATACGGGGCTCATAGAAATCGTTATGAACGGGAATAAAGTTAGAATATGCACCAAACCAGAAAATCTTTTTGTGTTGGGCATTAAAGTTGAAGTTGATTCTTGCGTTTTGGTACTTACTGTCTATCTCTCCGATCGGAGCATACAGATGGCTGCTGAATAAATTGAGATTAAACTGCATGCGATTGTACCATCTCTTTGGAGTGATAAATTTATAACCCAAATAAGCATAGTGATTGATAAAGTTGTTGTTGGTAAAATACCCCAAATCATTACTGTTATATTTGGTGTCGGTGAGTTCTTGTGATGCCTTGAAGAGGAATCTCCCACTGGTTTTGCCAAAAGCCAAAGAATGACTGTAACCCAAGGAATTATCGGTTAGTGCGTCTTTGAAGTTTATGTGACTCATGGCAGCACTTCCTGATAAATTATAATTGTTTTTTTTGTCATTCAGGCTAAAAATTGCTGAGCTCACGTTAGCGTTATATGCCTGACTACCCCTCAAAACTCTGGTATTTATAAAACTTACCGAGGAGTTATTTTTAAGATTTTGGTCAAAAACTAAAATATTGTAATTGGTGGTGGGGTCAGTTTCGAATTTTCGAATTTCGTTTGTTTCGTTATTCAGAATAGTTGCAAATTGCGGCTTTGTGATGGCATTCAAGATTCCAATTCCGAGCCCCTTGCTTGTTCTTCCTGATATTTTTGATGCATTGATTAACTTGGCTTCAGTTGGGTTATTGAGCATTTCTTCTCCCTGCTTTACGTCGTCGTAGGCTTTGTTGAGGTTGATAGGCCTTCCTCCGATACGTCTGGAATAAAACAGGTTTCCTTTGTTAAACAATTCTGTGCCTTCTGTAAAAAACTGACGGTTTTCGTTAAATTTTACCTCAAAAGGTGTAAGGTTAAGTACCTGATTATCACTTTGCACTTGCCCAAAGTCGGGAATCAGCGTAGCATCGAGTGTGAATGCCTGACTCAAGCCTAACTTCATGTCCATACCACCCGAGATCTGGTTGGTCCAATTTTTCTGGTCTTTTACATTGGCCGGGAAATGATTCTGATATACTGAGAAATAAGGATACAATTGCAGTCTCAAAGGTGGTTTTATATCTTTTATTCCTTTCCAGGTGCCTTCCTGAGTTAAGAAACCATTTTTGTTGGGATCTATTGCCGACCACGTATTTTGGGTTTCTACTTTCCGGCGTCTTCTGGTGATGTTCAATCCCCAATCCTGAATTTTGTCTTTACTAAACCGGATGGCAGAGTAAGGCAAAAAAATCTCGAAAGTCCATCCTTTTTCATGAATCACCACCGCACTTTTCCAGACCGAATTCCAGGCAAAATCTTCCCCTCCATTGTTTGAGTTTTGATTTGATGTCATTTTAGCATCCCATTGCTCGCCCAGAGGGGTTACAAAATATTCGAAGCCGTTCAGATTATCATGGTAGGTATCGAAAATTATTCCGATATAATCATTTGCCCCAAATCCATCGCGGCCGGTAAGTTCTTTAGAGATAGAATCGGGTGTACTCTCGTAACACGTTCCACCAAAGTAAATGCCTTCATCATCATACATTAAAAAGGCTTCAGTACGGATTTCAGGTCTTTCCTTTCGACCAATTACGGGTCTGAACTCGGTGAAATCATCTAGCATCGAAGCATCAGACCACGCCGATTCGTTGAGTTTACCATCTACAACTACTTTCTTATTGGTTCGACGGGCATCGAGGACTTTCGGGGAGATTTGAGCAAACAGGGCATAGCCCAGCTGCATTGCTAAAATTAGCAGTGATAGTTTTTTCATAATAGCTTTATCAGAATTTATTTTGTGAGATAAGCCTTTGGCACTTATCGGGATTACAGAAAGGCCTCTTTGTAAATTCTTTTTAAAGTTTTTTCAAAGAGGCCAGATTCTTCGTTTTTTATTTGACTTTTCTGATATAAATATCTCCGTTCATGGTTTTCATCATGATTTCAGATCCTCCGCCATTTATTTTTCCGAAAGTCCAGTCTTCTTTTTTGATTTTATAGTAACCCTTTTCGCTGTCAGTGGTTTTGTTGATTTTTGCCGGAACTTTACTAATGTCAATATCAAAATCAGAATAAATGTCGCCTTCATCAGTTTTAAGTTTTACATCTGCTTTCAGATTTCCCGGGAAAGTCACATCCACTTTTCCATTTAGAGTTGTAAAAGCCATCGGAGTGTCTGGGGTTACTTCTGTAAAGTTGACCACTATGTCTTGATTTATGGTATTGGCTACGACCGATCCTCCGATGTTTTTCATCCTGATAAATCCATTTATGTTGCTGATTTCCAGGTTTCCCTTTACATTTTCAATGTTTATGTCGCCATGGTTGATGGTGCTCACTTTTAAGGAGAACCGGTGAGGCACTTTTATGGTAAGGTTTACAAGAAGATTGATGTTGTCCACCGAAACATTTACGATGTTGTTTTTTTCTTTGGCAGTAAGCTCAAAACCATCGTTGGTGGTGATTCTTTTCATGCCTTCAGAGGCCTCTCTGTTATTTTTGGATTGTTTCTTTTCAACAGATATTCCCTCTACCACTACCTCTTTTCCTGCGTAGCCAATGATTTTAATAGAGCCGTTGATGAGCCCCACGTTAAGTTTACCTTCCTTTGTTGGGTCAGTTAGCGGTACATTGAGTTGTTCTTTTTCCTGACTCAAGGCAAATAGCGGAACCATCAATATAAGGGCCAGAATTAATTTACTTATTTTCATTGTTTTTGATGTTTTATGTAAAAAATGTTATTTGATTATGATTTCTTTTTGATATAAATATTTCCGTTAAAAGTCTCGAAATTAAGATCTTTTCCACCTTTACCTATTCTGATTTTGCTTCCCTGGTTAAGTTTATGGGTGGTTTCATTGCCATTCGTATTTACTATTTTCTGGATTTTTGAAGGCAACTTTTCTATGTTTTCGAAATTAGTAAAAAACTCTCCGTTAAAACTTTTAAATGAGCAATCTGCTGAAAGATCTTCGGGAAATTCAACGGTGAGTTTGCCATTTAGGGTATAGTATTTTGCATTGTCAGGGGGCAACGAAGCGTAAGTGATGTTCACATCGCCATTGATCGTATGTATTTCGTTGGCGTTTTTTGCATTGTTTACAGTTATTGCTCCATTGATATTATTTACTTTCATAAATCCTTCCACCTGATTTACAGTAATATCACCGTCGTTGATCGTTGAAATATCCAAATTGAGATTTTGAGGTACTTTGATCCTGAAATTGAGATTGTGTTCATACTGAATTTTCTTTTCCTTTTTATTCCAATGACGGACCTGAGGCCGCGAATCCCAGGGTTCGGCAATGAAAACTATGACGCTATCGCCTTTTTGTTCGAATTCCAGCTTAAATTCTTTTAACCCTTCTTCCAAAATCTCAGAGGTTTTACCTGAAATCGTTTTATCAACCTCGATGAGTACCTTGTCGCCATTGTAGCCTTCCACACTTATGCTCCCGTTGATGTTGTAAACTGCCAGCACACTATTTGAGGCCACCTTAAATTCTTTGTTAATAGTCTCCTCAAATTTTGTTTTTTGCCCACTTATATTTGAGCATGAGAATACCAGTACCGTCAAAAACGGCATAATTAGCTTTTTCATAATTTGTTTGATTTTTAAATTTTCCTAAGAAAGTATAATAATAGTTTTTTCTATTTTTCCTTTTACGGCATCGTTGAGATCATGCTTCCTCAACATTTTTTTAAACTGCTTCACAGCCCTTTTTTCCTGCAGTTTCACCATGGCATCGGCAAGGGCTACCTGCATCAAAGGTGATTCCTGCGTCAATAATGACTGTACCAGCCCTTCCCTTACTTTTGGGTTGTCAGCCAGTTTTACCAGAGCCTCCAGCGTTACGAGTCTTACGTTTTCGTTTTGATCAAAGTTTAGGGTGGTAAGTAAGGCATCTATTACCTGATCGTCCACCGTGTTTAGCTCCTCGGTGTAGCTTACCGCCTTTAACCTTTCGGTGGCCATGGGGTTTTCGAGCATTGATAGCATCATCATTTGCTTCATATCCTGCATTTCGCCGGAAAGTCTCTTTATTTCTGCCTGATTACCGGCCATCTCCTTGCCGGGTTTTCCGAAAAAGTACCCCATTGTTCCACTCAATACCACCAATATCACGACAAATGCCCAGCTATGGCTGGATTTTAAAGTTACCAGGGGCTCAATTTTTTCCCAAAGGACTCTCAAGAAACCTGCTTTTTTAGCTTCATCTTCCTGTTTGAAATTATAAAGCATGGCATTAAACCGCATTTTGGCCTCTTCCTTTGGTTCAGGAGTTTTTAACGCTCCTAATTTAGACCACAAATCTTTCTCTATTTCATCAAATTCTTCTTTCATAACATTTCATCTTTGGTCATTCAGGACTTTTTGATTTTTTGTAATGCTGATGTTTCTAAACATTTATTCACTTATTTTCAGAAATATCTCTTTCAATTCTTTCATAGCCCGGTGTACTTTTATTTTTATGTTGCCTTCAGAAGTTTTTAGAATTTCAGCAATTTCTTTGTAGGATAATTCCTGAAAACGGCTTAAAACCAAAACTTCACGATGCTCAATACTGAGTAACTGTAATGCCCGCTGCAGCATCTCCTTTTGCTGCTCTCTCTCTATTTTAGCTTCTGCGTCAGGTGACACACCCATATTTTCCATCACAGATGCCATATCAGACTGATAACTCGTTTTACTGTTTTTCCTGTGAGCATCGATGACCACATTGCGGGCTAAATGATACATCCAGGTTCTGAACTCGCCTTCTCCACTGAAAGTATGGCGGTATTTCAGCATGCGGTAAAACACCGTTTGTACCAAATCTTCACTATGAGCTACCTGCCCGGTAGTGTGGTACAAGAATCCAAAAAGCGGTTTATGGTAACGCTCAAACAACAAGCCCATGAGGTCAAGGTTTCCTGCTTTTACTTTCAGCATGAGGCTATTGTCTGATAATGCGTCCAATTTGCTGTTTTTTCTGCTTTAGAGTGATTTGTAAGTGAAAACCGGGAAACTTTCCCAAGGTTACAAAAATTAGTAAAAATATTCGAAAATTATTTCTGAATGTTTTTTTGGAAGTTAAATAATCGACGGAGGAATTTTGGGGGATATTTCTAAAAGCTACTGTAAGTTTGCCAAACATAGGCAGCTACAAAAATTGTCAAAATACATTTAATTCAAAATGTGGTAAATACACCAATCTACAAACCTCAGATGCAAACTGCAACAGAAACTCAAAAAACATCAGACGAAAAACCTATTGGTAAAAACTTCGGAAAATTAAATTCAGCATTGGCTTCTTTTTAGGTATTGCATGCCCCGTTTTGCGAGGGAATCCTTAATAGCTAGTGGTAGCTTTTTTTCTCTGCAATTTCCTCTTTAATTCTTTTTCTGATGTCAATTTTTGCACCGGTGAAAACAAATATTCCTGTGCCAAATTCTCTTGCATATTTGTTGGTTACAGAGCCGGCAACAGCTGAATTTTCAAAAAAAGGTGATGTTTCCTGTAATTCTTCATTTACATCTTCTGCTTCTTTTACTCTAATCAAGTTTTCATATTTTTTGGTTAAATCAAACCAATCTAAATAGTCAGCATTGAACGAAACCGCCCTTATGTTTTGTCGGGTATAATAATTTATTGCTCCTGCTTGTCCATAATTATCACAAAGAATGAGTGTCTTTTCTTTATTCGGTATTTTTGTATATATGCTGTCCACTTTCAAGGCTAATTCTTTCCAGCCCAGCATATCTGCAAAATCTTGCGGTAATAAATGGTCTTTACCATCTTCCCAACGCAATAAACCTAATTTTTTGTAGTTTTCTGAATGCTGAACAATGTATTCGGGGCTTTTATTGGGAAACGCAACATTAAAAATTGGAATAAATAATAGTATCGGAACTGCAATGGCAAGGGGCTGTAAATATTTTCTCCAACCCTCTTTTAGAATGTCTGCCAGATAAACAGAACCAAAGGCAATGTAAATAGGGTAAATACCAATAGCATAATAGTCTTTGGCCTTAAAGTAAGTAAAAGCTATTAAAGTAAAGAGGATAGAGAAAAAGAATAGTCTATACTTGCTGAAAGGCTTGTGAAAGAGCAAAGCATAAAATGCTGCGAAGATTACGATGAGTGAACCTATAAAAAAGAGCAACTGATTTTTCAAAAAATCAAGTCTGTTTACATTTACCAATTGCGTTTCCGCCAATTCTTTTAAGTGGTGGAAGACCGGAAAATTATTGCTGTATTGCCAAACAAGGTTGGGCAAGATTAAAACCAAACCTACTAAAATGGCCAGATACAAAGCGGGTTTTAAAAATACTTTCCTTTGCTCTGTAATCAACAATGAAGGTACAAGGCCGATTAAGAGAAAAACAATGTTGTACTTATTTAAAAAGCCGATTGCAAATGCTGTGGCTCCTATATACAGCCACTTTGAATCATCAGATTTGATATATTTTAGCACCGTAAAGTATAAAACTGTCCAACTTAATACATCAAAAGAATTGGGCTGATACAAAGTATTCAGTCGCAAAAGGGCTGAAAATAAAACAGAAGTGGCACCTAAAATCAATGCAAACAGATTTCCATTTAATTCTTCTATGGCTTTCCAAACGACATAAATGGTCAATGCCCCATACAAGGCAGGGAAGAACTTAACCCAGAAAACGGCATTGCCCAGTATTTGAATGATATACGATGTCCAGGAGGTAAAGGGCGGAACCGAAAGATAACCCCAGGCCAAATGATTTGCCTGGTCAAGATGCAAATATTCGTCTCGATGCAAGTCATATTCACTACTTAATAGTAAAAATTGCAGCAAGAATTTAAGTCCAACGAAGCCTATTAAAATTGTCGTCTTTTTTGTCATTGAGAGGGGTCTGTTAAAATTCTGACTATTGTTTTTTTTGGATTAAGATGATTTTCAATTAGTTATAATTTCAATATCCTCGCTAGTCAAGCCAAATTTAATGATTTGTTTTTGAATTCATTTGACCAAACCTAATTTTCGGTTTTCATATAAATATTTAACCGGGCTATCGACCGGAGTTTTGAAAGGTTATGTGTAATATTTAATTCAATCAGCTCAGGCGTGAGAAATATATCCTAAAAGTTAAAAATTAGTCTGAATCGAAAACATAAACACACACAATAAATCAAAACTCAGCAGCAAACTGCAAAAGAAAATCAATATGTAACAGACAAAAACTCAATAGGTAAAAACTACGGGGAAGCCGAGTCCAAAGATTAAGTTCAAGGCCGGGCAACGTTTGCTAGCCGCCCGCCATGCTTCATTCTAAATGCTTGAACGCATTACGTTGTGCTGAACGAAGCCTTAATTGTTGGCTGTAGTTTTTGTTATCAAATTTTTTCTCTAATTTCTTTGTTCAAAGTCCAGAATTCGACTAAATAGTCGAAGGCATTCTTTGACTTAATATCACCCTGTGAATTCATAACTTCAATAAAACTCTGAACTACAATAGATGTTTTGTCTATACCACCTTCTAGTTTGGTGTCGACACTCATTCTAATATGATCCTTTATGGGTGCATGTGCAAATCCGTTTCTAATTGCTGCAAGATTTCTGATTTTGTCTATCGTCTGCTTGTCAACCGTTTCGGTATTTCGCAAAATTTTTAATTTGCTCCCAATATCTAATATTGAGCTATTTAAAATAATTTTCTCAAATTTATGTTTGTCAGCAGGTTTGAAATACTCAATTATTTTGGCATTAATTCGGTATTCAATTTGTTGAAGCCTATCAATAGTCCAACCACGGGCTTCCTCAATATTAAATTCTTTAAGACTCCTTTTGGACATCCTCTTAAATTTCTTTTCATGTATCGGTTCTTTATCTTTCATAAGCTTTCAAATTTCTGCCAACGGTTAATATTTGCGAGGGCTTTTGAGCGTTGACTCTGTGTGATGAAAAAGCTCTTGTAAATATTTGTGTTATCTTAAGTTTTAAATTTTACAGAAAAAAGGTGGAACAGATTACGAAATGATAAGAAAAAGACTTTATCACACGAAATCTATTTCAAAATAAAGTCCTTCCGAGGTATCTTTTAATGTAATTCCAAAATTTTTGAAATATTGGTCGAGTATATATAATTCCTGGTTATTTCCCAGTTGATTTTCTAAAATTCGAGGAAACTGTCTTGATTTTTCATTGAAAAATTCATCTTCAAAAACTTCAAAATGAAAAATATCACTTGCGATTTCATTGTAAACATCAAAAGATATTAAATCGAGTGTATAAGATTTTATTTTTGGAAATATTTTGCAAAGCAAATCTTCTAATGTACATCTTCTATTCTTATAGTCACTAATTTCTTTTTTTAAGTAATTATAGTATAAATTTTTATTGGTCAAATTTCTGAAATGACCTTCTGATACCATTTTCATAAATCCTATAAATGGTTCTGTTTGATTATCAAAACCTCTAATGGCTTGTATTAAACCATGTCTAATTGCATTATATTCTTCAATATAAAAATTTACAAATGAATCATATTGGCCTTTTTTTGTCGATAGATTGTACTCCTTTTCAATTTTCTCGTATATAAAGTGAAAATATTCATGATGATAGAAATTAGCACGAATTTGTGTGTCAATAGGATTTTTGAAAAGTTCTGAGTTTAGAATTATTACTCCTTTTTCTTTAAATGTTATTCCAAATGCTGATTGATTCGAAATTTGCCGCGAAGCTTGATAGTTGGTTTCTCCTGAAATTTCTCTTACTTTTTCTTGAAAATCTAAAGGAATAATAAATTTTGGAGTTGTTTTTCTATCAGAGTAATGATCTCCAATTACTAAATTAATTTCTTTACAAATTTGATTTTTAAAATCAGATTCTCCAATTTCTATTTCAATGTCTAAATTCATAACTTTATTTAAGATAACGGTTTGAAGCTACCCGAAGGTGGCGATTTCGTAGCACTTCACTTTCAGTTAAGCAGAAATTTTGATAGTAGTACAAAGCTTGATTTAACCACTGAACAGCCACTTTTGGGTAGGTGCTGTTGGCAGTAGTTTTTATATTTTCCATGTCTTTACAGCCAAATCAGCCATTATCTCCTGTCTTTTGTTGATTTCCTCTGTCCCCCAATTTTCATTATCACTAATAATTTTTGTCAATTCGAATGAGGATTTCATAAAATAAGATTTTTTCGCTTTGAAAGATGAATTGCCGATTTCAGAATTCAATTTTGTACTTAAAATTGCAAGATTTCCCAACCGTTTTAAATAAGCTCTATGTGTGTCAGCGTCCATTTTCCAAACGTTACTAAGCGATTTTGGTAACACATGCTCAAGATTGACTGCTGTTGTGTCAGAGTTTGGAATAAGTTCAGGATTTTCCTTCTGATTATAAGTATTTTCAAGAGTCATTAAATAATATCTAGCTAAATACTGCTTAGATACAGCAGCAATCTTAAATGCTTCTTTAAACTGTGTATCACTTGGTGTGACAGTAGCGAACTTTTGAATAAGTTCTTTTGTGTTTTTTATGCCACCATCACTTACTTCTTTTGCCCTTTCACTAAAATGTATTTCTAGAGCACCACCACCAAGCCCTCCATAAATTAAAAATCTTACAGAGGCATTAACTAAGAACTTTAAAGATTTTTCAGTTTCCTTTTTGTCAAATTGCCTCATAATAGCAAGCAGCAATGGTCTTACTTGAGACATTCCAAATAAATTTAAAGTTTCCATGTGTGTTTTGGATGCCTGAGAATAATTTGACCAAAAGCCACTTGTGGTATCAATCAAAGCGACATAAGTTCTAGCCGCTTCTTCAAGATTTTTAGAGAAATCTATTGCTCTCTGTTTTGAGGTTATTTTTTCCTTGATTTTTTTGTATAAATCTCTTTCTCTAGTTAGACCATGTAATGACGACCAATACTGACGTAAAAATGTTACTACTAAAGCTTCATTTTCTGTACTCTCAAGAAGCGAATACATTTTTGTCCAATTATCCTGTACTTCGATTAGTCTGTTATCGGCTTGTCCGAGTAAATAATTTTTCAAAAGGTCAGATATTGCCAATTCAAGGCCCCTATCATTTAAAGTTTCAAATATTGTAAATGCATTTGCATGATTCGGGACTTTAACTACTATTATTTTTAAGTGTTCATCAATAAAATCACATAGGTCAAGAAGACTTGTGACTGGATTATTTACTGTCGAGACATAGGCTTTTATCTTCTTTTTTGCAATTGCATGGGCTTTTGATAATCGGTCATGTGAAGCCCTTGAAGGATTCTCATTTGTCGAAGGATGCAAGACAATAGTATTATAGAAAAAATTGTTATCAGTACTATTTAGTTTTAGATTTGGAATTACTTCCTGAGACCTTCTGTCGCGATTGGATAAATATTGATTTTGAATATCTGTAGCTCTTTCATTGTCTCCAATAGAATAGAAATAATCCCTAATTGCAGATAGCAAGATTGAAATAGTTGCTAAACGCTGTTGTCCGTCAACAACTTCGTCTCGGTCTTTACCAGATGAAATTACGACAGAGCCAATAAAGTACTCATCTTCGGAGTTTCGAATTGACGAAAATAGGTCATCATATAAGTCAGAAACATGAGTATCCTCCCACGCATATGACCTTTGATATAATGGAACAGAGAGTTTGTTGTCAGATATGGTGTGTCCAATTCCATCAAGTTCAATTGTCAATTTACTTATTTCCTTTGCCATTAGGTTTTCCATTTAAAATTACTGCCAACATTAGAATAGATCCAACTTACAAACTCAATTGCGTCTATATCGTTATTGGCTCAATTTCCGGTTTTTATATTAAAATATTGAAAATGTGACAACTATCCGATTTTAACCGTTTGTTGTCGGTTAATCTATGCAGCCAGGTGGTCTATGGTTATTGTCGGTGCAGACCGTGTGGCCAAATACTTTACGAAGATAAAAAAAGGAATTGGTCAGGCAAAAAAAATAAAAGAGAAATTTCTTTTTTGGTTATCCATCAGCGGTTTGCGGGCATTTTAGCGGTAATTATTAAATCAGAGAGAGGAGGAGGGTTTTTACATATTAAGGCAAAAACTTTCATGGCTTTAAAACCGCCTTAATCCAGCGTCCCGATTTTTGGGTGATAACCTTCGGAGAATTAAAGATTTTGTAAACTGTACCACTTTATAACGGAAGTTCATTCTTTAGTAAAATGATTTCATTCCTTTATAACGGAAGTTCATTCTTTAGTAAAATGATTTCATTCCTTTATAACGGAAGTTCATTCTTTAGTAAAATGATTTCATTCCTTTATAATGGAAGTTCATTCTTTAGTAAAATGATTTCATTCCTTTATAATGGAAGTTCATTCTTTAGTAAAATGATTTCATTCCTTTATAACGGAAGTTCATTCTTTAGTAAAATGATTTCATTCCTTAATAATGAAAGTTCATTCTTTAGTAAAATGATTTCATTCCCTTATAATGAAAGTTCATTTTTAACCCAATCTGCCTTCTTTTTCAACGAAGGTCTCAGCCATAAATTCATAGCCTATTTTTTTATCCAGGCATTTCGTAAAAATGAAAAAAAGCAGGAAGGAAGAACCACAGATCTGAAACCGGGCTTTGGTGCCATCGGCCCATTCAAAATTAAACTCAATTTCGGAGCAAATCGCCCCGGAGAAACATTGGGGGGAATGGAATTTTGATGAATTGGTGTTTTTTCTGCTCTGCAACAATTTCTAAACAATAATTTAACAATTACCTAAAGCCGGGAGGGTTTCATTTATATTACTTTTGAGTTTTAATTCTAAAGCATGAAAATAGCCTCAAAATTTAGGTTGTTTTGGGTAATTCCGGTTTTTTCTTTCCAAATGGCCGTTTGTCAGGATAGTACAATAACGATTAATTTATCAGAAATCAACGTTTCCGCTTTTCGGTCTCAATTAAGTAATCCCGAAACGCCTGCGAGCATCCACAGCATCAGTGCCCAAAACCTGAAAAACAGGATATTCAGGACTTTACCCGAATTCTTCGATAATAACGGCACTTTCTGGCTTCAAAAAACCAATCATGGTGGCGGCTCATTGTTTTTGCGTGGACTTACCGGCAATCAAACGCTCACCCTCGTAGATGGTATCCGCCTCAATAACAGCACCTTCAGATACGGACCCAATCAATATCTTAACACCATCAACCCTTTCATGGTCAGCCACATGGAAGTGCTTTCAGGGGGCGGCTCGGTACAGTATGGCTCTGATGCCATTGGGGGGCTTTTACAAATTTTTACGCACGACCCAAATTTTGAAAAAAAGGTGGATTTCCTAGCCAATACCCGTTATGGCAGCCAAAATATGGAGAAAAGTATAAACAGTTCTCTCAGCATCAGCCATAAAAATTTGGGATTATTGGTAGCTGGTTCTTTCAGAGATTTCGGCGATTGGGTGGGCGGTAAAGGTATTGGTATTCAGACGCCTTCCGGCTATAAAGAATACGCCTATGATATCAAAGGGGTTTGGAAATTAAGACCGAAAACCAGCTTGATAATGGCCCATCAAAAAGTGAGACAAAATCATGTGCCGGTATATCACAAAGTCAAACTTGAAGATTTCAAAATCAATGAGATGACGTTTCAGATCAGAAACCTGAGTTACCTGAAAGTAGAAAACGAAGAAAAATCACTTTGGCTTAAAAAACAAAGTCTGACCCTGAGTTTTCAGGACAATCCCGAAGAAAGAACATTACAAAAAAATAACAGTGCGATGATCAGAACTGAAAATGACCGGATTAAAACGCTGGGATTTTCTTTAAATAATGTTTCTATCCCTTATAAATTTTGGACCATTAATACCGGGTATGAAATTTACAAGGATCAGGTAAACAGTACCCGCATTGACGAAACAGCCGGCGTTGCGACCCCAAAAAGAGGACTGTATCCCGACAATTCCGAATATCTGAATCAGAGCCTTTTCAATCTCCATCAATTTCAAATTCAGGACATTTTCCTTAACCTGGGCCTTAGGTACAATACCATACAGCTGGATATTCCCGATGAAAATCTGGGTAATTCCAGAATGGATTATCAGGCTTTTGTTTACAATGCCGGTTTATTGAAGAAAATCAATAAACGATGGGCGGTTTATGGCAGTTTCAACTCTGCTTTCAGGGCACCCAATATTGATGACCTGGGCACGCTTGGAATCGTGGACTTCAGATATGAGATTCCTTCCGGTTCACTTAAACCTGAGTTTGCCAGACAGCTGGAGTTTGGGCTTAAGTATTATTCCGAAATTCATAATATGCAATTCTCGGTTTATCAAAATAACCTTACTGATCTCATTACCAGAGAAAAACTGGAAGGCCAAAAGGTGGAAAATTATCAGGTTTATGCCAAGATGAACACCGGCAAAGCATTGATCAGAGGACTAGAGTACACTTCAAAAACTATAATTTCTGATAAAATAACACTCCAAACCGGTCTTTGTTACACTTACGGGCAGGACCAGACTAAGCATGAACCGCTCAGAAGAATTCCTCCTGTATTTGGAAATATGAACTTGAGATATGCGGGTAATAATTGGTACATTCAACCCGCCTTAGCATTTGCCGGAAATCAGAAAAGATTGGCTGCCGGAGACATCGCCGACAATAGAATCGGTCCCGAGGGTACCCAAGGGTTTGTGGTTATTAATTTTCAGACGGGCTATAATTACAAAGACATAGGCCTTGATATTTCTGCCAATAATTTGGGAAATGTGGCGTACAAAACCCATGGCTCCGGCATTTATCAGGTGGGGAGATCTATGTGGGCAAGTCTTAGTATTAAATTATAAATACATTGAATCATAAAAAATAAAATATATGAATAAGGTTCTTCCCTTCCTCTTCATCAGCACTTTGGCACAGGCTCAAATTCAATATGAGGTTTCTCCACCTTCAGGAAATCTTCCGGCCATGGCCAATAAAAACAACATTAGTGTGTTACCCAACGGGCGATTCATCACCCCGATGGGCAGACAGTTTATCACCGCTCCTCATCCGTATGGACTGACATTGAGCAAAGATGGCACCGTGGCGATCACTTCCAACTCGGGCATAAATCCATTCTCTATCAGTATCATAAAAGGATTAAATGTAGCTAACCCAAAGGTGATCCAGGTACCCGAAGGAGCCAAAACCGACAACGGAATTTTGGAAGCCTGTTTTATGGGTTTGGCTATAAACAAAACCAATACTATTGTTTATGTATCAGGCGGGGAAACCAATAAAATACATCTTTTTAATATTAATTCTGGTAAAAAACTAGGTACCATTGATTGTGCAGTAAAAAATGCTAAAGTTGATTACAGCCATGGTTATCTGGGCGATATGGTGATGTCTGCCGACGAAAAATTCCTTTTTGTAGTGGATCAGATAAATTTTAGAATTGTGGTGATTGATTTATTGTCCAAACGGATCGTGGACAATATTCCAACGGGCCGCTATCCTTTTGGCATTGCACTCACACCGAATCAAAAAAATCTGGTAGTGGCCAATGTCGGGGTATTTGAATACAGCCCTTTTACCGATATCGATAAGAATAATCTGAAAAACACCGCTCACAAATGGCCCTCTTCGATTTATGGGTCGAAGGAAATGATAGAAGGAAATCCTTCTGAAGGGGTAAAACCGCTGGGTGATCCCAATGCCGATGAAGCTTTTTCGGTTTGGACCTATGACATCACTAAATATACGCAAAAGACTGCTGTAAATCCTGCACAAAACATTAAGAAAGTGAAGACAGGTTTTTTGGTAGGACAAAAAATCGAAGATTTTGAAGCTGTGGGAGGAAGTAGCCCCAACTCTCTGGTAGCTACCAATGACAAAATCTATGTTTCCAATGGTAACAACGATTGTATTTCCATCATCGATATCGCAAGCGGTAAACTTGATCAAAATCTTATGCTCAATCCCGAACCAAGGTTGGGTAAGTTCAGAGGATTAATTCCTTTCGGAGTTGCCATTTCTCCCGATCAAAGCCGGCTTTTTGTGGCCCTGGCAGGAATCAATGCCGTGGCTGTGATTGACACCAAAGACCAAAGCATCAAAGGTTATATACCCACAGCCTGGTTCCCCAGCAAATTGAAAGTTACACCGGATGGTAAAAAACTTGTAATTGCCAATGCCAAAGGTTACGGTAGCGGTCCCAATGGGGGTGCCACTTTCAAGATCGGTCAGGAAGGAAGTTACATTGGAAGTCTGATGAAAGGGGTGGTTTCGTATATGGATATCCCGGGCGATTTGGAATTGAAAACCTTGACCCAAAAAGTGATTGACAATAATTTTAAATTTACGCCTATCGATCAGGTCAGTTCTGAAGCCGGTAAGGTTATTCCGGCCAAACCATTGACAGGTTCTGAAAACATCAAACATATCGTATTTATTTCGAAGGAAAACAGGACTTATGATGAAGTTTTTGGTCAACTGAAAGACGGGGACGGTGAAGCTGAATTGGCTCGTTTTGGTTTGAATCGCACCGTTAAAAACAGATCAATGGATTCTGTAGTACGACATGCCGACGTCATGCCCAATCACCATGCATTGGCCAAAAGATTTGCCATCTCTGATAATTTCTTTTGTGACTCTGATGTATCGGCCGACGGACACCGCTGGCTCGCCAGCACTTACCCCAACGAATGGGTAGAAACCAACACCGCAGCTTCTTATGGCGGACGTAAGGGAATGAGAGAAGAGTCAAATGCCCCCGGAAACTGGTCTATTTATGGGTCAGCAGGTAGTATTTATCCCGAGGATTACAATGAAGCGGGCTCTCTTTGGGATCATATGGAAAGAAACAATAAAGATCTTTTCAATTTTGGATTTGGTGTTGAAATGGCCGGGGCTTTTTCTGACAGTACCATGAAATATACAGGCGAACTTTATACCATCAATTATCCGATTGCCGCACCTCTTTTCAACAAGTCCTCACGTACATTCCCTACTTACAATATGGCCATTCCTGATCAGTTCAGAGCCGATGAATTTATAAGAGAATTTAAAGAAAAATGGAGCAATGGCAATCTGCCTTCTCTCATCACTTTGCAGCTTCCCAACGACCACGGCTCCAAAGAACGCCCTGCTGCCGGCTGGCCTTTTCAGGAAAGTTATATGGCCGACAATGACCTGGCATTGGGTCGCACTATTGAATTCCTCTCAAATACGCCTTACTGGAAAAATATGATGATCGTAGTGACAGAAGACGACCCCCAGGGAGGCGTAGATCATGTGGATGCCCACCGCAGTTTGCTGATGGTGATGTCACCTTATGCCAAAAAGAATTATGTCGGGCATGTACACTATAGTTTTGGAAGTATTTTTAAAACCTTTTGGAAAGTATTTGGAATACCCTATCTCAATCAATACGACGTCTCGGCGACCGATTTGAGTGACTTATTTACCAACGAACCCGACTTTAGCCCCTACAGAGCTGTACCGGCTGATATCAGAATTTTTGACCCGCAAAAAGCCCTGGATCCTTTCGATGAAAAATTTGACTGGAAGGCTTTTAATGAATCAGAAGAACTGGATAAAACCGAAACTATGCAGAAACGTCGTGCTGAAGATGATAAACATGAGAAGAATAATTGAATTAAGTAATTCTTAAAAAAATGTATCCCAAAAATAATTTTATGGCCGGTTTAACAATCTGATAACCTCAATTTAAAAAATCAATGAAGTAAAATTTTGATTTTTGTTATTATCAAATTTTAAACACAAATTAAACATTTATGAAAGGATTATTAAACATCAAAAATTACCTGGTTGGCGGTATCTTGCTAAGCACTTTATTGACGGGTTGCCATCAGGAAATTGACCCCATTTCAGCTCCCGCAACCAGTATAAGCACTTCCAAATTCTCAGGAGCAAAAATTTCTGCAGTTTCACTTACTCAAAATTTTGAAGTAGGTGGCACTAGTCCTAAAACGGCCTATGATGTGGCACCTACAGGCTCGGCAAGCGGTGACAATGTTACGCTTCAGTCCAATTCATGGAACCTTTATGATGCAGTGATTGGCAATTTGGCTGCTGATAAAAAAGCAGGCTCCTGGTCAGCCCGAATAAGAAACACAGGAAAAATTACTATGCTCTACAATTTAAGCACCGGAATTAGCACAATAACAATAAAACATGCCAGATATGGAACAGATGCCGCTTCAAGCTGGGGGTTGTGGTACTCTACCAATAGTGGCAGCACCTGGACACAATCCGGTTCTAATGTAACTTCAACATCGACACTTTCTACTGCTTCTTTTACTATCAATGTTTCAGGTACAATAAGACTTGAAATCAGAAAGGCCACAGGTGGTACCAACAGAATTAACATTGACGATATTGTCGTAAACGATTTTGCAGGTAATGGTGGAGGCGGTATCACCGGCAAAAAGTTTTTGTTTGATGCCACGAAATACGAAAATGCCGGAAGTGCAGACTGGTTGATTGATGCCGATGGTACAGTAAGTGTTCCAATTTATACTGGCGGAACGACAGTTGAAAGTTCGGCTCAAAGAATACCTACACCTTCCTATACAGGCATAACCGCCTCTACACCGGAAACTTATTGGAAAGGTGCAATGTCAGCCTGGGCGGTAGATTTGGTTAAAAGAGGACATTTGGTGGAAACACTCCCAGCAGGAACTGCAATTACTTATGGAAACGCCTCCAATCCTCAGGATTTAAGCAACTATGATGTTTATATGCTCATTGAGCCCAACAGATTGTTTACTGCTGCAGAGAAAACTGCTATCATGAATTTTGTATCTAATGGAGGTGGTTTAATGCTTGTTGCTGACCATACCGCCGCTACTACGGCCGGTACAGATGCCAATGGTTACAACCCTTCAGACAGAGATGGAGATGGGTATGATTCTCCGAGAGTAATAAATGACCTCATGAATAATAATGGCATAAATAATAATAACCCTTTTGGCTTTACGGTTGATTATGTTGATATTGATGAACAACCCACCACAAAAGTATATACAGGCACCAACACCCATGCTCAGAAAGTACTTAACGGTCTGGCTGGTTCGGCCACTAAATTAGCTTTTTATGCAGGTACTACCGCCACCCTGAATACCACCACCAATCCAAATGTACAGGGATTATTCTGGAGGATGAGTGGAACTGTTGATGGAAGTACTCAGACAATGGCTCTTCTTTCTACTTATGGTACAGGCAGAATTGTTTTTGTTGGCGACAGTTCACCTTCAGACGATGGAACAGGCGATACCGCCGACAATCTGTTTAACGGATGGTCGGGCGATGCTCCTTCAGGATTCACTTCTCATCCTGCCCTGCACATCAATGCCTCGTTGTGGTTGGCTAAGGCACAGTAATATGTTTAGAGAGGGGGTGATTGATCCCCCTCTTTTCTTTTTATGTAAACTGATGAAACAAAGCAAACCTTTGTTATATAGAATCAAAATTGCCCTAGGGGAATCGGGATATCATAACATATAAGTCTGTAATATGTCGGGGGAGGGATGAGTCTCTCTACGCCCCACAATTCATAGTTTATTCATTTTTTACATTTCAATTTTCAAAAATTTCCGGTTCCTGAAGCATGTAACATCAATCCGGGTGCTTTTTAGTTTTTATTTGCAAGGCAGTTGCCTCAAGATACACGGCAGTTTTGACCATCATTTTAAAAGAAAATATGGAATAAACTTAAACGCCCGACTCATACCGACACCTGTCGATAGGGCGAAGGCAAGTTCCCAAGGTAAAATAATATAGGAAAAAGAAACTTAAACACACAAAACTTCAAAATTAATTGCATGCCGGGGGCATTAGTGGGTAGCGGCTTGCATTTTACAGTTAATTGCTTTCATTAAGCTAAATTATTATTGTAATTTTTCTCCTTTTGCCAGCTTTTCAATAATTTCTTTCATTCGTTTTTCTCTTGTTTCCTGCTTTTTTGCGGTTTGAAGGCGAAATCCTATGGAGAATAGATTGGTTTTGTTGAGCGTGGTAAAAAACGCCTCCGCTTTTTTATTTTTGCTGAGTTCCTTCATAAAGTCTTCAGGAATAGTCATTTGGCTTTGAGGATCATAGGCCTTTGCCCAATTGCCATTGGCTTTTGCGATTTCGATGGCTTTTAAACCGGCAGGCTTCATTCTGCCTTCATTGATTAGTCTTTCTACATGCCCGATATTTATTTTAGACCAAATGCTTTTTTCTTTTCTGGGGGTAAATTTTTGCAACCAGGCATGTTCGTCAAATTTTTGTTTTTGACCATCAATCCAGCCATAGCAAAGAGCTACATCAAGGGCTTCGGCATAGGTGATGGTTTCCATGCCAGCATCTTTCTTGAATATTTTGAGCCAAAAGCCTATCCCGTTTTCGTGATGCTCTTTGAGCCAGGTTTCAAAGATTTCAGCTGTTTTGAAGGCTATGATTGGAATATTATTTAAGGTGGTCATATAAGTATTGCTTTTTCTTTTACAGTGTTTTGCGAGATCGGTGGAGGCTTGGCAGAGAATTTGAAAACTGTCAGCCGAAATTAAGTACAAACGTTGATAGAAATACAAATGTTCAGTTACTTCCGTCAGCCCTGCTTTTGCCAAAACGCTTTTGAACAAATCCTTAGCTGTTAATGCCGGCCTTTTTTGTCATTCAGTTAGTTATTCAATATAAGTTTCATCATTATGTCTGTCTGTTCGTCATTGCCAAGTTTGAAAATATGTTTGTCAAACTCTACAAAGCCGTTTTTCTTGTAAAAATTTATGGCTCTCGGATTTTCTTCCCAAACTCCTAACCAAACAAAGTCAGAATTTTTTTGTTTGGCAACTTCAATTGCTTTGTCATACAGAAGTTGTCCAACACTTTTTCCGTGAAAGTCTTTCAAGACATAAATTCGTTCTATTTCTACAGCTTTGTCATCCTTTATTTCTGTTTGTGAGTGTCCAAAATTCAATTTCAAATAACCAATTACGTTTTTTTCAAGGGTTGCAAAGTAGAATTCTGCATTTTTGTCATTTAGTTCAGTCGTCAATTTTTCACTGGAAAATCCCTCGTCCAAATATTTTGTCATATTTTCTTCTGTATTCCCTGCTGAAAAAGTTTCATAAAAAGTCTGCCTACCAATTTTTTGCAAATGGTCAATGTCGGCAAGAGATACTTTTTGAATTTGAATGTTTGTCATTTTCTTTTTTGTTATGCTGTTTGTTAAGGTTCTGACTAATGTTTTTTACGCATAGTGATAATCAATTAGTTGCAATTGCATTTTCTCATTTGTCAAACCGAATTTAATGATTTGTTTTTGGATTCTAAATTCCAAAACCAATTATCGGTTTTCATACAAATATTTAACCGGTCTATCCACCGGAGTTTTGAAAGATAAGTTTCGTTCTACATTGGTTTTATTCTATGCAAGTTGAGCCAAACGAAGCCTTAGATGTTGGTGGCTAGTGTATTTTTCATCATTTAACTAATATCAGTCAAACGAATTATTTTGTCACCCTCAAATTCGAAAATAGATTTGCCTAAAAGATTTAATTCTTGCCCTTTCTTTAGTCCATTTGGAAAGTCAATTGCTAAAATTGCTCTATAACCAATTTCTATTTCACAACGATTGTCAAAGTGATTACATGATTTTATTGACTGAGTTCTTTCAGTAAAATATGTTTTTGCTTGTTCTGCTTGCTGTCTAAATTCATTCAATCCATTCAAAGACATATTTGTTTCACCATTTTGTATGTTTTCAAAAATTATGTTGTCCCCGAAGTCAGCAACCATTTTGTCAATATCAAACTGGTTATATCCCTCAATATAGTTTTCAATTATTTTTTCTCTGTCTGTCATAATTATTTATTTTTTAATTGTCATTGCTCAAAGGAGAGTTTTTAACAATTCTGACTAACGTTTTTTACGCATGCTGATAATCAATTAGTTGCAATTGTATTTACTCATTTCTCAAACCAAATTTAATGATTTGTTTTTGGATTCTAAATTCCAATACCAATTATCGGTTTTCATACAAATATTTAACCGGGCTATCCACCGGATTTTTCCACAGACATGTGGAATAAGCTAAACCAACCTGATCAGGCATGAGCGTGGGTAGGTATGTTCTAAAAGTTAAAAATTAGTCTGAAACGGAAACTTAAACACACTCTCACTTCAATCAAAACTCAACAGGAGACAGCTTCAGAACTTCAAATAGCATCGGACGAAAACTTCATAGAGGCGAAAAAAGGAGAAAAACTACCGAAGCCAGCCTGGCCCGGATTAGTTCAAAATTGGCTTCATTCTAAATGCTTGAACGCATTACGTTGTGCCGAACGAAGCCTTATTTGTTAGAGGCTGGTGTATTTTTCATTTTGTCCAATATTGTTCTAATAATTCATGTGCTGTCATAGGTATTTTTTGTCGGTCATCTTTAGTTTGTCCGCTTACAGATTGTAACTTTTCTTTAAGGTCGATATAAATTGGCTGTTTTATACTTGAAATTATTAATCCACCTTTATTAAGTTCTTCGGTTATTTCGATTTTTAGTTTTTCCTTGTCAATTTTTAAGTGGTCTATGTAGTCAAGGCCACATTTAACAATTGCATTTGAATTTAGTCTCTCAAGTTGTTTGTCTAGGAATGGAAGTCCGTATTTTTTGTAGTCTGCAAAAATTTCCTTTACGATGCTTGTTGTTGTATCAACTTGTCCGTTATGAAAATAGTAAGCATCTTGGATATTCAAAGCACAAGAATTATGTCTCAATACTTTCAAGTCCTTGTGTGGATTTAAAAGTCCAGTGTTGTAGAGGTTTGAAAAAATGTACTTAGGATTTATAACTGAAGCAATTGAGCAAGCAAAGTTTTTGTCTTTAAGCGTGAATATTACGTGAAGCAATTCATATACAATCAAGTTGTTCAGTTGTTTTTGTCGTTGAAAAGTGTAGCAACCGTTTTTATATGCTAAAAACTCAAATTCAGGCAAAATCTCACTTGCTGTTTGAATGAGAATTTGTTTTATCTCTCCTTTTTTCAAATCGGGTGATTTATCCTGCTTAGTTGTCAACTCTTTTATTTTGTCTATCCATTTCAATTTGTCTGTTTGTTTTGTCGTTCTACAATTGGCTATAACGGTGATGGTATGGTGTCGTGCGGGATTAAGAGGCGATTTCCTATCAAGTTACACTGAACTTTTTTACGAGCCACAAGCATTAGCAACCCACTGAAACCCGCATGCACTATACCATGTGTTACAGGCTGGCGTTTTTAATTTCTTTTAAAAATAACATTTTCAAGTTCTGCATATATACTCATGTCTGAATCAATAACTTTGGATAATTCAAGTTTGAATCTTTCTTGATTAATACTTGTTGAAATGCCACAAAAATTCTTAATTCTATTAGTTTCATCTTTTATATTCTGATTAACAATATCAGTGACAAATTTATCATATTCTATTTCATCAAATGTTAATCCTTTTAAAGAGCAATATTTTATAAGAACTTCTTTATCATACAAGTAATTCTCAATTTCCCACCTTTTTAACACTCTGTGGTAGGTTGGATTAGTAGATATATAAACTTCCCTGTCGTTTTCTGTATTAGCTTTTCCTGAAGAAATATCCCTGTCTTTAAGTACAAGTATTTCAATGCCAGAGAATACTTTTGAAAGAATATTTATTGCAATATCACTTCTTTGGTCTAGTTCTGTATTTCCGCCACTGGAAATGAATAAAGTATCGGTATATTTATCTGAGAATATCTGATTATAAACTTTTGCATCAAAACCCACTTCAGCACCATTTTTCCCAGGTTTATCAAATCCTTCACAATATATTAATCTTTTAGGGCTTACTAATTCACTTAAATCATCAAGTGCTGTTGAAAAAATACTTTTCCAACTAGCCCTATTTTTCACAATTGGGCTTAATGTTATTGTTTCTGATGCCCAATTAACACCATTTTTGAATTCAATAATTTGACTTTCTACATTTAATTCTTCTTGTAATGCTCTAAGAAATCCAATGCTATGAGTTGCAATCCATATTTGAGAATTCTGAGGAACTAATTTGTTTATTTCCAATAATAGTTTTTTTTGAATTGCAGTATTGATATGCAGTTCTGGCTCATCAATTAAATAAATACTTTCATTATATTCTTTCTGTCGAAGATAAATGTCTAATAAGACATCAACTACTTCTTTTTCTCCAGAGGATAATACATTAAATTCAAATACTTTTGGGTGGTCTTGCTTTGTGAAATATATTGTACCTTGATTGGTTTCAATACTACCTAAATTATCAATTTGCAAATCAAGACAATTACTCAATGCAGAATTTAAATCACCGATAATTTTAGTTTTTGCCTCAGAAGGTTTGCAATCAGTTTCATGGAGGTAATCATTATATTTTACCTGTAATCTTCTGTAATTTTCCTCCATTTTATCATCCAAATCAATACTGGCAGTTGCTCCATAACTATTAAGACGAAGTTCTTGGAGTGCTTGTGAATGAGTTACCTTTAAATTACTATTATACCGATATGAACTTCTAAATGAGAATAATGTATTTCCTGTTCCATTCTTTTCTTTTAATTGTCTTAAATTTTGATAGTTTCCTTCAACGAAATCAATGATAACATTTTGATAGTTAAAATTTGGTGTTTGAGTCATAGAATGAAAAGTGTGGTCTTTTCCACCTTTGTTACCAATTTGACCATAAGCGTTATGAAGAAATAACATTCCATCCAGTACACTACTTTTTCCACAACCATTTGGACCAATCAAAGCAATAATTCTTTTCGGATTATCTCCCAAATCAATCGTTAAATCATGGAATCTTTTATATCCGTTTTTTAATTGAAGCTTCTTTATTTTCATATTAGTATATTAAATGGTAGTATGTTTCCTACGCTTGCCTGTAACATTAGTATAGATCCAACCTACAAACCCTATTGCGTCTATATCGTTATTGTCTCTATTGCCGGTTTTTGTTTTAAAATATTGAAAATGTGACAACTATCCGATTTTAATCATTTGTTGTCGGTTAATCTATGCAGCCAGGGGGTCTATGGTTTTTGTCGGTGCAGACCGTGTAGCCAAATACTTTACGAATATAAAAAAAGGATTTGGTCAGGCAAAAGAATAAAAGAGAAATTTCTTTTTCGGTTATCCATCAGCGGTTTGCGGGCTTCATAGCAGTAGTTTTTAATTCATAAAGAGTTGGGATTGGTTTTAACAAATGAAACCATTACGCTTCACTGCATCAAAAACGTCTGCATCCAATATCTGAGTTCTTTTTTGAGTTCTGAAATTATTATAAACTATGCCAAATCTGGGTTTTGTTCCATCGACCCATTCAAAATTATCGACCCATGTCCATAGAAAAACGCCTTTCAGTCTGATGCCTTTCCCGCCCTGGCAGGGTATAAATTTTAAACAAAGAAAAAAAGGCTATATTTATAACTCAAAATCATCCCATATGAAAGCCCTTTTCGCTCATTTTGATACCTTTATAAAGCTTTCAGATAAGGCCGTAAAAGAACTGGAGTCAATTACTGTTTCTCAGTCTTTAAAGAAAAATGAAATGCTTCAGGAGGTAGGGCAAACCTGCCGCACCATTTATTTTATCAGGAAAGGGCTCGCCCGCATCTTTTATTACAATAATGGCAATGATATTACCGAGCATTTTGCTTTTGAAAGCGAAATGGTGGTGAGAGCAGAAAGTCTTTTTCGGGGAAATCCTTCTACAAAAGGGATTCAAATGCTGGAAGACTCAGAAGTTCTGGCTATCAACGCCCCTAAATTGTTTAAGCTATACGACCAATATCCAGACATTGAGCGGCTTTTTAGATTAATATTTGAAAATGAGCATATTAAAACACTTCAAAGACTCGAAAGCCTGCAGTTTCATAATGCTACTGAACGCTATGCTGAGCTTTCGAAAAGTGCTGAAACAATTCAGAGAATTCCACTTAAGCATATCGCTTCCTATTTGGGAATCACCCAGGTAAGCCTCAGCAGAATTAGGGCAATGGTGAAATGATTATTTTACCTTTTCAGAAATCAATATTTCATTCAGTATAATGTTTTTAAAGGATTTATATTGAGGTAATTAAGGTAGAGGACGAATTGGCGGATTTATAAAAATGAAAAGCCTGTTTGCGAAATAGCCCAGGTATCAGGCATCTGATATCCCCGGCTTTTTAAGCAGAAAGTGGGCGTGAGTCCGATGGAGTTTCGGAGCTTGAATTGATATTTTATGGGCTATTTCTGTATTTTGTGGGCGTAGTGAGCGTATGTTTCTTAAAGAAATTATTAAAGTGGGTTACTTCCTGATAACCCAGCGAATATGCAATTTCTGAGATATTCCATTTGCTATGTTTGAGCATAATTTTAGCTTCTTGCAAAAGACGTTCGGCAATAAATTTTGAGGTTGTATTCCCGCTGGTTTCTTTTACGGCCCTGTTCAGATGATTGACATGTACATTGAGCTGAGTTGCAAAATCAGAGGCTGTTCGTAACATAATTTCCGAATGATTATCGTCAATCGGGAATTGACGCTCCAGAAGTTCTAAAAAAAGCCAGTGAATTCGCTGCGAAGCATTAATCGGTAACCTTTCAATACGGTTAGATGGGCGGGTCTTCATAGCAAAATGTATCAATTCATAAATCTGATTTTTGATAGCATCGTATTTATGAATATAGTCCGAAGCCAGTTCAGCCTCTATTTTTCCAAATACTCCCCATAAATATTCAAATTGGGCATCGTCTAATTCAAAAACATGGGTGCCGGCGGGTTGAAATACCTCATATTGCGTAAGATTTCCAAACTGTTTAAAAAAATCGGCATTAAAAATTATATAAAAACCCGATACTTCCGATTCGATATGCTCCCATTTATAGGGTATAAAAGGATTTGAAAACACAAGTGCTTGCTTATCAAAAGAAAAAACTTTATCAGCATAATGAATACGGCTACTTCCTCGACAAAGAGTTACTTTGAAAAAATCGCGTCGGCGATACGGCACTGGTTTTGAGGAAGGATGGGGCAACCTAAAAATATTGACATGACCGATATCACGACTAAGACTTTCTGGTAGCCATTCAAATTTCCTAGCATAAAAATCTTGTAAAGACTCTATTCTTTCCATAAACTATTTTTTTACAACCAGCTTTCTATCAATGGCATAACCCACACTTAGATTCCAATCGAATGATTTTCCCGCTATTTCGGTTTTCAATGGCTTATTGATTGTCGAACCCAAATAAAATGGCGTTTTTTTCGATAAAAGGGTGAAATTAGAGGCAAAATAATAACCATCTTTGGCATCTAATTTAAGATAAAATAACTGAGGATTCACTCTAAATAAAAGGTTTTTATTTAGCTGAATAGTTGAAAAAGTTCGGAGTGAAACCAACGCAGTGTGATTAATGGCATCATCGCTCACACCTTTGGCATAAAGTGTAAACAAGCTTATGCTATTATTTTTGTTGATGATTATGTTGGGGGTAAATTCAACTGGAATCACCCGGGAAACCGCCAGTGTATTTTTGATTTCGGGGGTGGTTTCATAGGCCAAAACTCTAAATGGCACGGCTGGAAAATGTGTACCAACTGATGCTTGAAAACGTTTTTGATTGATTAGTTTGTAACGCCAAATAAAAATAAATGACCATGGGCGACCATCTTTTAATGCAAATCGGAACTCAGGGTCAAAACTAAATCTTTTGCCACCATTAATATTGAAATTAAAAATAGCGGCGGGTTTTCCAAGCGAAAAAGCAGGAATAAATGAAAAACCATTTTGTGTAACACTGCCTGCTCCTCTGAAATTGATGACTTTTGAGGTACTATCTGTCTGTGCTATCGAACAAATGAAAGTATGACAGAAAAGAAATAATAGCAGTATTTTCTTAAAAAAGGTATTTTGATTAAGATACGACATTTTTTAGAATTGAATGTTTATTTTTGGAGCAAAAATAGTGGAACAATTGTCCTTGCATGAAACAAAAATCAAAGTAAAACTTACGAAAATCAAACAATAAAATTACCTCCACTTCCAGCTGCTGCATCATTCTATTTACCAGAATCCTTTAATACATTTTGATTTTGGCCTAATCCTGAGCAATGGCCAATTGATTATTTATATGGGCTTCGTGTTAAGAAAAGTGTTAAATAAATAAGAATCCAGGTAATGTAACATTATTGAAATTAATTGTTCAAAGTTTTAAAGTCAATTACCAACGATAATGTTAGATTTGCTATATGAGACAGAAAAATTTACTCTTATTTCTTATACTTTTTATAGCATTTCAATTTGTAGCATGTAAACATGAACAGGAACCCAAGTTTCGAATTTTGTTCCTTCAATGTTGTCATGATGAATGGAGGGACGTAATGAATAGCGAAATGAAAAGAGAACTTGCTTTTCATCCTGAAATAGAAATGGAAATAATTGAGGCTTATAGTAATACAGACAAACAGGTAGATCAATTAAAAACATTAATTAAAAAGAAATTTGACTTACTAATAATTACACCTAATGAAGCAAAACCACTTACCTCAGCCATTGATGAAATTTACAAGTCAGGGATTCCTGTAATTCTTGTTGACAGAAAAACTGATTCTAACAATTATACGGCATTTGTTGGTGCTGATAATTATGAAATCGGCGAAACAGCCGGAAGATATATCGCAAGTAAATTTGGAGGGAATGGAAATATTTTAGAGGTTCAACTTGAGATGACATCTTCTCCTGCCATTGAAAGAAACAAGGGATTTATTGATGCGATTTCAGCCACAAGTAATCTAAAAATAGTCAATTCAATTGAAGTTAGAAATGGGATAGAAATTCTTGACACAGAATTGCCCAAAATATTAGAAAAATACCCGGAAACTAATATTGTATTTGCACATACTGATTTTTTAGCAAGCTCGGCTTTTAATGTTGCCCAAAAAGCCGGGAAAACAAAAAATTTATTTTTTGTTGGAATCGATGCTATACCCGTAACTAAAGGGATTCAAGATGTTAAAAACGGAACCTTAAATGCCACTTTACTTTATCCTACCGGTGGGGCGGAGGCGATTCAAACTGCGGTAAAAATTCTAAATAAACAACCTTACAATAAAGACAATAAGCTTTTAACTAATGTAATTAATTCAGAAAACGTAGATATAATGCTCTCTCAAATTCAGAAAATAAAAGAGCAACAGGAAGAAATAGATCGAGAAATTATTAAGATTAATGATTTAAACAGAACATATTCTTCTCAACGAAACAGACTATATTTTATAAGTGCTTTACTTACTATTGTGATAATATTGGGAGTCTTTTTATTTTTCCTTTTGCAAGAAAAACAACGCTCAAATAAAACCTTGGAGGAAAGGAACAAAGCCATACTTGAACAAAAAAATGAAATAGAGAAAGTCTCAAAACTTGCAAGTAAAGCTACCGAGGATAAAATGCGGTTTTACTCTTATATTTCACACGAATTTAAAACTCCGCTTAGCCTAATTTTAACTCCCACAGAAGATTTAATTCAAAGAAATAGTTCTGATAAAAAGGAAATTATTTCAACATTAAAATTAATTCATAAAAATGCAAATCGCTTATTAGGACTAGTGGACCAATTGCTTGAAATGCGGAAATTGGATGCAGGAAAAATGGAAATTGAATTGAGTAACCATGATTTGGTCGGGTTTATCAGGGAAATTGTTGACGATTTTAAAGTAAAAGCCAAACAAAAACAAATTGATTTGCAATTTTTGACCCCCTTCAAAGAATTAACAACATGCTTTGATATTCAAAAATTAGATAAAGTATTGTTCAATATTATTTCTAACGCTTTTAAATATACCCCCGATGGTGGTCTTATACATATTTCAATTTTGAAAAATATTGACAAAATTGAGATAAACGTTGCTGACAATGGAATTGGGATGAATGAAGAAGATAAAGAGCACGCTTTTGATTTATTTTACAGAGGTAACAAAAACATTTCATTAGGAACGGGATTAGGTTTAGCATTATCTCATGAGTTTATTTCGCTTCATGGAGGAGAAATCAATCTATCTTCTGAAAAAGGGAAAGGAACTACATTTAAGATAATTTTACCCCTTAATGAAATCAATCAAAATTTGTTTGAAAAAAATACACTTATTGAACAAAGGTTAAATATTGAATTTGAAGAAACGGAAACTTTAATCCAACAAAATAAACCAAATCGATCTTTTGAAAACACGCTAATTCTAATCGAAGATAATCATGATTTAAACAATTTTTTGACAAAAAAACTTGCAACCACATATACAGTAGTTGCAAAAGATAATGCAGAAAAGGGATGGGAAGAGATATTGTCTTACATTCCTGATGTTATTATTTGTGATGTAATGTTGCCCGGAATGGATGGTTTTACCTTAACTCAAAAAGTAAAGGCTGATTTCAGAACCTCTCATATCCCAGTTATTTTATTAACAGCAAAAAGTCAGATTGAAAGCCAGATTGAAGGTACAAAAGCCGGAGCTGATGCATATATAATGAAGCCATTCAACCAACAGCTTTTGGAAGAAAAAATAAAAAGCTTGATTGAAAATCGGGATAGAATGAGGAAACGTTTTTCTAATGAAATATTAACCTCAAATCACTTACAAAAAGGCGAACGCAGATTTTTATATGAGTTTGAGGCATTAATTGATAAACACATTAAAGATAGCACGCTTTCGGTGGAAAAATTAAGTCAGGAGCTGGGTATGTCCAGAGTTCAGTTATTTAGAAAAATTTCAGCATTAACTAATAAAAATGTTGCAGATTATATTGGCGAATATAAGCTCCAAAAAGCCAAAATTTTACTAAAGGAACAAGAACTGAATATTGCTGAAATTGCTTATGAATTAGGCTTTAATACACCCAGCTATTTCACAACATTCTTTAAACAAAAAACCAACCAAACACCTACTGATTGGAAAAATAGCAATGGGTAACATTAGTGAAATATTTTGTTACAAAATTATAATTAATTCGAACTTCAGAGTTGTTTTTTTTCGTAAAATGTTAATTTACAGTAGATTGTATAATTGAATCAAAATTGATATTATTTGATTCAATCCTGATGTTTTCCCCAATACAATCAGAATAATTTTGACTCATCAAAAACTTTACAAAGTTTACAATGAATCAAAATTTAAAGATTTTTTTCTGGTCCTTATCTGCAGCCCTGGGAGGTTTTCTATTTGGTTTCGATACGGCAGTAATATCGGGAGTAGAACAAACACTTCAAAAGCTTTGGCACTTAAATGCATTTGAGCATGGGATTACTGTTTCTATCGCTTTGATTGGAACAGTAATAGGGTCAATAATAGGGGGATTTCCAGCAGATAAATTTGGGCGAAAAATCTCCCTTTTAATAATTGCCTTACTTTATTTAATTTCTTCAGTTGGAACAGCTTATGCGGTTGACTGGCCAATATTTTTAATTTTCAGATTTTTTGGAGGTCTTGGAGTAGGCGTGTCCTCTGTTGTAGCACCCTTATATATATCTGAAATTGCCCCGGCACAAAAAAGAGGCAGATTGGTTGCCATGTTTCAATTCAATATTGTTTTTGGCATCCTAATGGCCTATTTGTCAAATTTTCTACTTTCCGGAATTGGTGAAAATGCCTGGCGATGGATGTTGGGTGTCCAGGCTCTTCCTTCACTAATCTTTATAATAACAGTATTTTTTATTCCAGAGAGTCCAAGATGGTTGATTTTGAAAAGAGGAGATATCTCCACTGCCAGAACAATCTTAATAACAATTGATGGTGAATCTGCCGAAAAAATAATTGAATCTATAAAAAATACAAGGTCAAAAGTTAAAGTCAACTTGTTTCAAAAAGTATATAGTAAACCAATATTGCTGGCGGTTTTATTTGCGGTTTTCAATCAAGTTTCCGGTATAAATGCAATTATATATTTTGCCCCACGGATCTTTGAAATGGCCGGAATAGGGAAAGATTCAGCCTTACTATCTTCAGCAGGAATAGGCCTAATCAACTTAGTTTCTACCTTATTTGGGATTACACTAATAGATAAATTTGGCCGTAAAGTTTTAATGATTGCCGGATCAAGCGGGCTAATACTTACCCTAATTCTTGTAGCTCAAGCTTTTTATACAAAAAATATGGGCATGAATGTTCCATTCTACTTATTTGTGTACATAGCATTTTTTGCTTTTTCACAAGGTGCAGTTATCTGGGTATTTATTTCGGAAATATTTCCAAATGAAGTGAGGGCAAACGGGCAGGCATTAGGAAGTTTTACCCATTGGCTTATGGCATCCATTATCACTTTTACTTTTCCTTATATCGCCGAAACCTTCGGTGGAGGTTTAGTATTCAGTTTTTTTGCCTTTATGATGGTCCTTCAATTAGTATTTGCTTTGAAAATAATGCCAGAAACAAAAGGGAAAACACTTGAAAATATGGAACAAATAATCATTGCTCACTAAGGAAATGGAAAATAAAGAAATAGTTTGTTTTGGAGAAATGCTGTGGGATATGTTACCGACAGGAAAAATGCCTGGTGGAGCCCCAATGAATGTTGCCATTCATTTAAAGAATTTTGGCAATAATGTGAATTTGATAAGTAAAGTTGGCAACGATGATTTGGGAATCGAACTGTTGGATTTTGTCAATAGCTGCGATGTGTCCACTCAGTATATTCAAAAAAGTGAAACACACTTAACCGGTGTTGTCAAGGTTAATCTTGATAATAAAAATAGTGCTACTTATAAGATTGTTGAGCCAGTTGCATGGGATTATATAGAATTGACCGAAGATACTCTGGAAATAGCCCGCAAAGCAGAATGTTTGATTTTTGGTAGTCTGGCAGCCCGATCAGCAGTAACTTTTAATACATTAAAAGAACTTTTAAGCATATCAAAATATCGTGTTTTTGACATTAATCTCAGGAAGCCATTTTTTGAAAAAAGAAATATCAGGTACTTACTAGAACAAGCTGATTTTCTCAAACTTAATGAAGATGAATTAGAAATTGTTTCAGGATGGTTTGACAAAACTGGTACTCAACAAAATAAAATTGAAGGTATCTCTGAACGGTTTAGAATAAAAACAATTTGTGTAACACTTGGTGAGCGAGGTGCAGTATTGTACCATGATGACCAGTTTTTCTTCAATGAAGGATTCCCGGTGGATGTAAAAGATACAATTGGTAGCGGGGACTCCTTTTTAGCTTCATTTATTTCCAACTTCCTTAGAAACGTACCAATTCAGGAGGCATTGACCAAAGCTTGTGCCACTGGTGCAATGGTAGCTCAGCAAGAGGGAGCAATACCAAAAGTTAATGAACAGGATGTTCTGTATTTTATAAGTAAAAGACTCAAAATGAGCGAATTATAATTAAATATTTAAAAATGTGTAACTAAAACTTAACAGAATGATGAAAAAAACTTTATTATCTTTTATTGCAATGTTGCTTTCTCTGCAGCTGGCATTTGCCCAAAGAACCCTAACGGGGACTGTAAAAGGAAGCGATATAAATGACAATCTAATTGGTGCCAGTGTAATTATTAAAGGCACTACAAAAGGTACATCAACTGATGTAAACGGGAAATTCAGTTTAGAGATACCTAAGGAAGGTACAGTATTGAATGTTTCATTTGTGGGCTATCAGCCAAAAGAAGTAGTTGTCGAAGGAAATCAAAATAATCTTTTGATTGAATTGGCTCCTGGGGCTGAATTGAGTGAAGTTGTAGTAGTTGGATATACCACACAGAAAAAAACTGATTTAACAGGTTCTGTGGCTGTAGTGGATTTAAAACCCGTAAAGAATAATAGTTCGGGTAATCCCATGCAATCACTCCAGGGTAGAGTATCCGGCTTATATATTGAGAAAGATGGCTCTCCCAATGGCTCAAATGGAAGAATACTGATTAGAGGAGCAAATACTTTAGGAAATAATGATCCATTATATATCATTGATGGTATTCCGACCACCAGGCCAGAGGTTTTTCAGAATATGAATCCTGCAAATATTGAATCGGTGCAAGTACTCAAAGATGCTTCTGCGGAATCAATTTATGGTGCCAGAGCATCCAATGGGGTAATTATCGTGACCACAAAAAATGGAGGAGATACAAATGGAAAAGTGGAGTTTCAGTTTAACTCAAGTATTTCGGCACAATCAGAAAAATCCATGAGATTTACTATGTTAAACGCAGTTGATAGAGGTAAAGCACTTTGGCAAGCTTCTGTAAATGATGGTCAAGATCCTGCAGCAGGTTATGGAGAAATTTACAATTTTGATTGGAATAAAAACTTTTCTAATCCTGTACTTAATGGTGTTACTGTAAAGCCATTCGTGGGAGGAGACCAGAATACTCCGGCAGGAGATACTGACTGGCAGTCGGTAATGTATAAAACAGGAATTGTAAATAAAAACGATTTAACAGCCTCTTATGGAAATAAATTTTCATCTCTGGAAATTAACTTAGGTCATTTGAAAAATACCGGAATGTTAAAATTTACTGGTTATGAGAGATTAAGTGGAAGTATTAATGCCTTGACAAGAGCATTTAATGATAAAGCCCGATTTGGTATTAATTTAAGAATCGCCAATTCAAATGAGACACTCACAGCAAGAGATTTGGGAGGTGCGGCCACTTCATTTCTTGCAGTAACCCTGGCACCGACCATACCGGTTTATCAAAAAGATGGAGCAACATATGCCGGTGCATCAGGCGGTGGGTATTCTGATAGAAACAACCCACTTCACATGCAGGACATAGCCAAATGGAATAAGGCTAACAGACTGAGTACATTTGGAAATATTTTCTTAGAAATTCAGCCAATAAAGAATTTGTTTATAAAATCAAATTTAGGTGCAGACAATGCTACATTTCTAAATAAAGTTATAACTCCGACCTTTTCGGAAGGAGCTTTCAACAGAACTACAAACAGTCTGGCATACGATCAAAACCACTATTTGAGCACCACATGGTCAAATACAGCACGATATAATTACAAACTGAATGAAAATAATGATTTCAAATTCCTGATAGGAACTGAATATATCAAAACCAATCTGGATTATCAGTTCAGCAAAAAAGAAGGTTATGCTTTGCAAACTGAAGATTATTTTACACTGAATGCAGGAACGGGAAATACCACGCTTACTGGTAGTTCTACGGGTCACAGCTTGCTTTCTCAATTTGGAAGAATAGATTATAACCATGCTGACAGATATCTTTTGGCACTTACTGTTCGGAGAGATGGTTCGTCAAGGTTTGGTGCCGATAACAGATTTGGTATTTTCCCTGCTGCCTCTGCCGGATGGAGAATTGATAAAGAAAAATTCATGGAAGGCAATAAAGTATTTAGCGAGTTAAAAGCCAGAGTAGGTGTTGGCCGAGTTGGAAATCAGCAAATAGGTGACCTTGCACGATTTGGACTTTTTGACACAAGATATGGAACTACTCAGGCACAATTGGTTGGAGGTTTCTGGGAACAATATATGAATATAGGTACAGCTTATTCGCTTTCAGGAGCCAACGGAGGTACCCTGCCTTCGGGATTTGTTCAAACTCAGGCGGCAAATTCGGGTTTGAAATGGGAGACCACTGATGAATTAAATATGGGAATTGATTTCGCAGTATTAAAAGATAAACTCTTTGGATCATTTGACTATTTCACAAGAAAAACATCAGGCATATTGATTACCCCGCCTGTAGCTGCGACTTTGGGCGAAGGACAAACCAAAGCAGTAAATGGAGCTTCGAAATCAAATAAAGGTTGGGAGTTTGTAATAGGCTATAAAGGAAATACAAATAATAACCTTAGGTATAATATTACGGCCAACTTTACTCATTTCAGGGATAAAATTACTGAATTACCTGAAAATGTTCGTCCAGCTTATGCCGGCAACCTTGTCAATACAATTATTGGACACTCCCAATTTGATATTTTTGGATATAAAACTGATGGTTTATTCCAATCCCAATCTGAGGTAGATGCTGCCCCTGCACAAGTTGGAGCAGGACCCGGCAGGATAAAATATGTAGATATTAACAAAGATGGAAAGATTGATGATCTTGACAGAACATGGATAGGAACTACTTTGCCAGCAATGGAATATGGTCTTAGAGTAGATTTGATATATAAGAAACTGGACTTGTCATTATTTGGCTCAGGAGTTGCCGGGAGAGAAGGATTTGATGTTTATACAGTATTCAATAATCTTATGCGAAGCAGAGAGAATGTAGGGCCCGGAGTATTTGATGCATGGACCCCACAAAATACCAATACTAATGTACCTGCTTTGACACTAAAAGATAATAATGGTGAAGGACGTACTTCGGATTACTTTATTGTAAATACTTCCTATTTCAAAATGAGGAATATTCAATTGGGCTATAATATTACACCTAATAAAGTCTTATCTAATCTGAGAGTTTATGGAATGGCAGAAAACCTGTTTTGGTTTAAAAGTAAAAGTTATTTGAGCCCCGATCCAGAGAGAATAGATCTTGATCCAGTTCCAATTCCAAAAACATTTACATTAGGCGTTAACGCATTCTTTTGATTCTAAAAATGAATTTGAAATTTAATTTAAACAGAGAAATGAAAAATAAAATAATAATAATAACAATACTTACCTCTGGTATGATAGCATTCAGCTCTTGTGAAAGCATGTTAGATTATACCCCTAAGGGAGTGCTCTCCTCCTCAGATCTTACCTCCCCGACTGCTGTGGAAGGGCTTGTAACATCTGCTTATGCTGCCATTGGCAATGGTGATATGATTGGACCTATTTATAGTATGTGGGCTTACGGTTCGGTAAGGTCTGATGATACTTATAAAGGTGGTGGAGGAACAGGTGACGTAGGCGAAATTGATGCTTTGGAACATTATAATCTCGTAACTCCAACTATGGGGGCGTTTGTCACTCGTACCTGGCAGAACCTTTTTAAGTCTATTTCAAGAGCAAATGTAGCTCTTAGAGCTGTGAATAACCTTGATGAAGCGAGTTTTCCAAATAAAAAGGTAAGATTGGCAGAGCTAAAATTTTTAAGGGCTCATAGTTATTTCACAATGAAGATTCTTTACAAAAATATTCCAATTTTTGATGAAACCGCTAAAGATGAAGAAATCCTGAAAGTGTCTAATACACTTTCAAATGATGAGTCATGGAATAAAATCGCTGCGGATTTTCAATTTGCGGTTGATAACCTTCCTGCCAATCAATCAGAAATAGGTAGAGCAAACAAGTATGCAGCCCAGGCCTATTTGGCAAAACTCAGACTTTATCAGGCTTATGAACAAGATGCGAGCCATAAGGTTGTTAATATCAATAAAACAAGACTGCAAGAAGTGGTAAGCCTTACTCAATCAGTGATTTCATCTGGAAAATATAGATTGAGTGATGATATTGCTGACAATTTTGTTCCTGAAACGGAAAATGGCCCTGAATCAGTATTCGCAATTCAGTTTACCGTAAATGATGGTACTACTGCCGGAAGAATGAGTTACGAAGATGGTTTGAATTATCCTCACGGAGCTCCTCAATACGGCTGTTGTGGGTTTCATGCCGGAAGCCAGAATCTGGTAAATGCATATACAACTGACGCCAACGGATGGCCAAATTTCGATACTTTCAATGATTCTAATGCCGATTTAAGTAAGCAGACTGTTGACCCAAGATTGGATCATACAGTAGGTATTGATGGTCACGTATATAAATATGATAACACCAAGTTGTTTAGTAATAGCTGGGTTCGTGATCCGGGAGTATATGGAAACTTTCATACCATGAGATTTCAACAGCTAGCTTCAAGTAGTTCATATTTCAAGTTGGGGCCATTTATGGGAACTGCGAAAAACTATGACATTATAAGATATGATGATGTACTCTTAATGCAAGCAGAAGCCTATATTCAATTGGGAGAACAAGATAAAGCACTGCCCTTGATAAACCAAATTAGAAACAGAGCTGCAAAAAGTACCGGCAGATTGAAAAAACTTGATGGAACATTTGCCTCAAGCTACAACACCAAACCTTATTCTGGAGACAATTGGACAAAGGATTTTGCCTTTAAAGCACTTCAATGGGAGAGACGCTTGGAATTTGCAACAGAAGGATCAAGGTTTTTCGACCTAGTTAGATGGGGTATCGCTGAGCAAACGCTTAACAAGTATGTTGAAAAGGAAAAAACCAGAAGGACATTTTTAGCTACTGCCAAATTTACAGCCGGAAGAGATGAATACCTGCCAATCCCTCAGGCAGAGATTACCTTTACCAATGGCTTATATAAGCAGAATCCTGGCTATTAAAGATTTAAATCATCATAGGATTTAAGGAAGTATAATGGTAGTAGTTGATTTTACTACTACCATTTTTTTAAATCAAATTAAAAATATGAAAAAATATATCATAGGCGTGGCTTTGGCTTTGATAGTACTTGGCTGCAAAACAATTGGTAGTATTACCCAAAATGCTCCATCAGATTATAGACCACAATTCCATTATTTACCTGAGAAAAATTGGGTAAATGATCCTAATGGATTGGTATATCTGGATGGAGAGTATCATTTGTTCTACCAATATAATCCATTTGGGGATTTATGGGGACATATGAGTTGGGGACATGCTGTAAGCAAAGATTTAAAAAAATGGGCGGAACTCCCTGTTGCCATACCTGAGAAAAAAAACGCTGATGGAACCACAACAATGATATTTTCAGGCTGTGCTGTGGTAGATAGTTTAAATACTTCCGGATTTTTTGAGGAAGGTTATAAAAAAGGAATGGTTGCTATTTTTACCTCTCATATTGATGATAATGGTAAGGGAATGGCACAGCATCAAAGTTTAGCTTTTAGTTCAGATAAAGGCAGAACATGGAAAATGTACGATAAGAACCCTGTTTTGGACATAGGACTAAAGGATTTCAGAGACCCCAATGTAATTTGGTATCCTGAAAGGAATGTATGGGTCATGACCGTTGTAAAAGCATTAGAATATACGGTTCAGTTTTATGAATCCAAGAATTTAAAAAGTTGGAAACTTCTGAGTGAATTTGGAAAGCAGGGTGATGTTAGCCGAATTTGGGAATGCCCTTCACTCATTAAGGTTCCGGTTGAAAATGAACCGAATCCCAAATGGGTTTTAATGCTTTCCAGTGGAAGTAGAAATAATAACCTATTAGGTGTTCAATATTTTGTTGGTGATTTTGACGGAATGAAGTTTGTTCCTCAAAAACAAGAGACCTTGTTTTTTGATTCAGGTTATGACAGTTATGCCACTATTCCATTCTTTAATTTACCAAAATCGCATCTAAAGCCCGTTTATTTGAGCTGGGCAAGTGATTGGGAATATGCCAGAGATGTACCAACAACTGGATTTCGGGGGCAGTTTACACTCCCCAGAGAGGTTATTCTTTACAAAAATCAGGAGGGTTTGTATAGATTAAAACAATCTGCAATCGTTGATTCATCAATACCTACCACAATAAAAAGTTTGAAATCTGGTGAAAAATTAAAGTCCAAAATATTAAAATCAAACCAGAATTTATACAGACTTATTTTGGATATTGATATTAGAGATTCGAAAGGATTAGAACTTATACTTTTAAAAAATGGAGATGAGAAGACCATTCTCAATTTTGACAGCCAAAAGAATATTCTTAGCCTGGACAGAAGAAACTCAGGCAATGTGAGCTTCAATAAAAAATTTCCAAATTTAAATCAAATTGAATTGATACCAGAGAATGGAAAAATAAAGTTGGATATATTGGTTGATAAATCAATCATCGAAGTTTTTGCCAATGATGGTAAAGAGGCCATCACTTCTTTAGTTTATCCAACCTTTGGCAGCTCAGATATTGAGCTAAATTGGAAATGAATTTAAACTTTTTAAAAAGGGTTGGAATTCAATATTCTAATCCTTTTTTTCATATGGAGTACCGGAATTATTTTGTTCCTAATTTGAAAATAAAGCAGTTTAAAATGGCTCTTATCTCTCAATCCCCATTTATAATCTCAGGTATTCCTTATATTCTCTTTCCTAAGCCTATTGTTTCAAATTCTTAGCAGAATCACATATACTTAAATTTATCTCTGAACAGAAAAAGAGCATTGGTCAATTGATTATTTAACATTTGTAAAAGGATTCTGTTTTTTCATTCTTCTATTTTGTTGCAGGATTTAAATTAAAAACCCGAAAGCAAAATGAAAATTCTGTTCATTATCAATGATGCTCCCTATGGTTCCGAAAAAGCTTATAATGCCCTCAGAATTGCCAATCAATTGGGCAAAGAGCATCCTGAAACCGAGGTAAGAATATTCCTGATGGCTGATGCAATAAGTTCAGCACTGCCCAATCAGAATACACCCAACGGTTATTACAATATCGAAAGGATTCTGAAATTATCAATCAACAAAGGAGCCAATGTAAAACTGTGTGGCTCTTGTGCCGATGCCCGTGGCATACGCAACCTTCCATTAATTGAAGGTGCTGAAATAGGCACTTTGGCTGAGCTCACTGCCTGGGTTGTTGACAGTGACAAGGTATTGACTTTTTGATCTATGCCGCATAAAAATATCCGATTAGGTCTTAAAGAAAACTGGAAGCAGTTTACCCTTTTAGTGATTGTCAATGCATTTGTCGGAGGAATGGTTGGGCTGGAACGCACCATCTTCCCTGAATTCGCATCAGTAAAATTTGGAATTTCCTCTTACTTTGCGGTGCTTTCTTTCATTATGGCTTTTGGGTTCAGCAAAGCCATTGTCAATTATTTCGCCGGTAAACTTGCCAACAGTTTTGGGCGAAAAAACCTTCTGATTTTAGGCTGGTCTATTGCTCTTCCGATACCTTTTCTGCTGATATATGCCGAAAGTTGGTATATTGTAGTTTTGTCCAATGTTTTGCTCGGAATAAGTCAGGGGCTTACCTGGAGCAGCACGGTGGTCATGAAAATTGATTTGGCCGGTGAAAAAGACCGCGGATTGGCTATGGGGCTCAATGAATTTGCCGGATATCTGTCCGTCGGAATCTTTGCCTGGCTTACAGGATATATCGCCGACCGGTTTGGCATTATTCCATATCCTTTTTATCTGGGAATTTTGCTCTCAGTCTTTGGCCTTCTTTTAAGTATTTTCTTTGTTAACGACACCCGGGTTTTTACCCGTCATGAATATAAAACCTCACCCTCAAAAACTCTTGGAAATATTTTTTGGGAAACTACTTTTAAAAACAAAACCCTGAGTTCAGTTACTCAGGCAGGACTGGTCAATAACCTCAACGACGGCATGATATGGGGATTGCTGCCCATACTTCTTTTCCAGTATCGGATAAATATCGCCGACATTGGGATCATTACCGCCACTTATCCGGTGGTGTGGGGAATTGGTCAATTATTTACAGGAAAAATGTCGGATCATTATTCCAAAAAAAGTATGTTGTTCTGGGGGATGTTTATCCAAGGTTTGGCAATTTCAGGATTTCTGTTTCTTCAAAAATTCGGGTATCTGATTTCACTTTCAATCATTTTGGGATTGGGAACGGCCCTGGTTTATCCTACATTTTTATCAACCATTGCGGCCGCCACTTCCCCGTTGCAACGAGCCGAGAGTATTGGCACTTTCCGACTCTGGAGAGACCTGGGATATGCCATTGGGGCTTTTGTTTCGGGGGCACTTTCCGATATTTGGGGGCTACCCAGTGCGGTTACATTTATTGGAATACTTACTATCCTATCGGCAGTTGTGATTAAATTCAGAATGCCAAACACTTTCCCATAAATTAAAAACCTTATTTTTGACAAACTCCTTTCTAAAATATTATTCTAAAAATGAAAAGACCTTTTATTCTTATTATTTTGCTATTATGTCTGATGAGCAATGCACTCCTGGCACAGAGCACTTCCAAAACGCCGGCTTTTACCGCCACCAGTATCGGGATGGTAATTTATTCCAACGACGTGGAGACCATCTGGAATGCCCTGAGATTAGCCAATTTTTCAAAAAATGCCGGAGATACTGTTTCGGTGTTTTTGTTGGGAAAAGGTGTAGAACTCGACAATCTGATAAAAGAAAATGCCAATTTGAAAGAACAATCTGATAAATTTCTGAAAAGCGGTGGCCTGATACTGGGTTGTGGTACTTGTCTGTCACAAAGAAAAAACAACGAACCGCAGGTTTGTAAGTTTTCTTCCCTTGCCGACCTCTATGCCCTGATTAGAAAAAACAAAACAGTGTTGACGTTCTGAAATCATTTAACTTTTAATTTCTTTCGTTTCTTCTCGGTCTTTACCATAAACTCAGCAATCAAGTCACTCAATTTTCTGGTAGATTTTTGAACCAGCTTGTCTATGTCCTTATTGCCATTTTCACCAATAATCGGCTGAATAGCATTTTTAAGGTTTTTCATGATGACTTTTCTATTTGTTTTCATGGCAACCCTAGTTGGATTATATATGCAAATCTATTTTAATTAATTGATAACCAACGTTATGAAATTGTTAACAATAAAAATCCTTTTTATATTATTTTAATTTTTGATTACAAAAACATAATTTTCAAATCCCATTGAGGTTACAGCAGGTTGATATATTTGCTTCATAAATATTCAAAAATGTCTGCTATTATTTTCAGGTATAAAAAGAAGCAAAGTATTTGCATCGATTATCAGGTTCTTTTTGAAGAATTGAGAGACCTGTGTTTTCCCGCATTTAAATATAAACAGGGCAATTGTCACAATATAGTTCATTACTGTTCCATGATTCTTAATCAACGTGGTATAAAACATAAAAAAATATGGTTTTATGCTCCGGTAAGATTCATTTCAGGTTCAAAGGAATGTATCGTAAGACCTGACCCTAACCATTTATCTATCAGCGGGAATCTAAAATGGGGCTATCATGTTGCCTTGTTGTTTGAAGATGGCCGGAATTGCCAAGTTTTTGATTGGATGATACAAGAAACCCAACCCATGAACATCAATGACTGGGTGATGTGCATGGGCTTAAAAAATTATAAAATTGATATTGTAGCATCCGAAAATTATCTTTTCTATGAGAATCCGGAAAAAGTTAAGAACAATACGATCCGTTATTTCAAATATGAAGATAAATGCCGGGACCATTATTGGATTGCCAAAGGCATGGCCATAAATGAAACAGCTTATGAATTTTATCAGTCCGAAGGCCATTTACGGGAAACCCATCCAAAGGATTTTAAATTGCTAGTAGGAAGTATTATCAATTTTGAATGTATAATCAGAGATAACCAATCTAATAGCCGGATAAATGATTCATTCAGAGAAAAACATGCTTTAATCATCCAAAAATACAGAAATATTTATTTTAAAAATTTGAATAAGTGGATTGATAAAATTGAGATTTTTGATATTTAATCTCTAATAAACATTTGGAACATACATTTCTTTAGGGATAGGTTCACGAATATAATCGGGGTTATGAACTCTTTCGGGAAGGATTACCTCCGGGTGTTCTACTTCCTCATAAGGAATCCGGCTTAGTAAGTGGTGAATACAATTGAGACGGGCTTTCTTTTTATCGTCTGCTTCAATAATCCACCAGGGTGAGCTTTCGGTTGAAGTTTTGTCAAACATGTATTCTTTTGCCTTGGTATAATCTTCCCACCTTCTTCTGGACTCCAAATCCATAGGAGAGAGTTTCCATTGTTTCAGAGGATCATTCTTTCTCATGGTAAACCTGAGATTTTGTTCATCGTCCGAAATCGAAAACCAATATTTTATTAAAATGATACCCGATCTGATGAGCATATTTTCAAATTCCGGAACATCCTGAAAAAACTGGTCATATTCTTCATCGGAGCAAAATCCCATAACTCTTTCTACCCCAGCTCTGTTATACCAGCTACGATCAAAGAGCACCATTTCTCCACCGGCTGGCAAATGCGAAACATACCTTTGAAAATACCATTGGGTGGCTTCCCGGTTACTGGGAGCGGGCAAGGCCGCAACTCTGCAGACCCTTGGGTTTAAGCGTTGAGTAATTCTCTTTATAGCTCCCCCTTTCCCTGCAGAATCCCTGCCTTCAAAAATCACTACTACTTTTAGTTTTTTGTATTGAATCCAGTCCTGAAGCTTAACCAACTCGCCCTGAAGCCTTAATAGTTCTCTGAAGTAAAATTTTCTGCTTAAGGTTTTGCTATCATCTTCTTTGCTGCCTAGCCTTTCATCATCCAATTCCATTTCCAGTTCCTCATCGAGACTGTCCATGAGTTCCTGATGATATCTGTATTCCAAATCCATATTTTCAACTTCCATTTTTTAAAATGAATTTTTATAATTATACTGAAAAAACCTTAATTGGGGGTTATTTAAAACGTGTTTATTTTTCCTGAAAGGGGTAATTTAATTTCTATTTCTTCAAAAACTCTTGAATCCAGTATCCCGATTTTTTGATGGTTCTTTTTTGCGTTCTGAAATTATTATAAACTATTCCAAACCGGGGTTTAATACCATCGGCCCATTCAAAATTGTCCACCAATGTCCATAGAAAAACGCCTCTCAGTCTGATGCCTTTAATTATGGCTCGCCTGCATATTTTAAAGGTTTTTTTGTAATACTTTACACGATTGTCGTCTTCGAGTTTTCCGCCAATCAGCTTTTCATCAAAGCATACCCCCAATTCTGTCACATAAATATCCTTTACATTTTTATATTTATTAAATTGTTTCAGCATTTTCATTAAGCCTTTGGGATATATCTCCATTCCAAGGGGGCTGGTTTTAACATTTCTCTTACTCGCCGGAATCTCATTGGCAAAAAGAATGGGTGGTAAAAGGCTAAATTGTGCTATGATTCTGAAATAATACTGAATACCTATAAAATCAAAGTCAAATTTCAGAAGTTCTTCATCGCCGGCCTGAAAATATTTTTCGATTCTGTTAAGACCAGGAATTACATCGGTCGGATACCCCAGACCTAGTGCGGGTTCAATAAAAAATCTATTCAAGAGAGCATCCATTCTTCTGGCGGCTTTGATATGTCGGGGCCAAAAATTCTTCGGACTCACCACCGAGCAGGAAAATGTTGTACCTATATAGGCTTCAGGAATATTCCTTCTAACTATGCGGCCACCATGTGCCTGACAGAGTGTTGTATGATGTGCCGCAGAAAGAAAGTCTTTCAGACCTTTTCGACCCGGAGCATGATAACCCATAAAATAACCCAGCCCTACAAAGCTCATGGGCTCATTTAAAACAATCCAGTTTTTTACCTTTGAACCATATTCTTTGGTACAAAAGTCCACATAATAAGAAAACCAGTCCAATATTTCCCTGTTGGTCCATCCACCTTTTTCCTCCAAAGCCATGGGCAAATCCCAATGATATAGCGTAATCCAGGGTTCAATATCTTTTTTGTGGCAATAATCAATGACTTTATGATAGAAATCCACTCCGGCTTGATTTGGTTGGCCGACTCCTTCAGGGAATATTCTGGTCCAGGAAATTGAAAACCTGAAGGCTTTGAGGTTTAAGGTTTTGATCAGTTGGATATCTTCCTTGTATTGTGCATAGAAATCAGTAGCTATATTTCCGTTTCCGTTTTTAAATTTCCTGTCGTTGGTAAATTCATCCCAGATCGACAAACCTTTGCCATCGGCTTTCCAGGCACCTTCCGTTTGGTAGGCTGATGTGGCCACGCCCCAGGTAAAATCTTTAGGAAAATACTTTGATTTTAATTTACCGAATGCCATTCCATGGTATTAATAATACAATCAGGCAAAGGTATCAGAAGTAGGGTATCATAAAAAATCTGCACTATTAACTAAAGGTTAAGTTTTTGTGAAGAATTTTATCTAAATCATTAAAGAGGTATTGAAATAATTAAGCTTTCAATTGCTTATTACTTAAAGCTACCATAAGAAAATTGGCTTCATCAGCCATAGCTTCCTGAATGCCACAATCCAGTTGCGTTGTAAAACCCACACATGAGCAGTTAATTTCACTCAAAAAATACCTGATAGAATTATGTTTACTTGTATCAGGAATAAAATCCATAGTCCAAATTAGTGGAAAGGCCCTGTCGTTGATTATTTTCTTAATTATACCAAGGTTATTTAGTACTAATTCCGATAATTCGGGTAAATTATCAATTGAATGGGAATGATATTTAGCACCTGAAAACAGCGTTGCGGAAAAAGCACTTCCGTTTTTTTGAGGCACTTTTTGAATAATTTGAATCGGTTTATTTCCAACCATAAGTACACGAAATTCTCCATTTTCAATTTCAGGCAAAAAAGGCATATCAATTAATATTCCATCATTTTCCTGAAAGTACTTTTCACATACTTTCATGAATTGACTAAGGGAAAAATAATAGCTTTTATTGTCAAATGCCTCAGTACATTTAAGTTTTGTGTTGCCCGATAAAGTAAATTGATTTGAAATTTCAGCTTTTAATAATATTTCAACTTTCCAAATACCCCTACCTGCAGACCCTCTGTTTTGTTTTAAAACTCTATTGCCATTAGAGAGTGAAAGTGGAAAATTTTGTCTGAATAATTCAAAAGAATTATATGAAAAAGTATCAGGCGGAACTAAAGCCGTACCTGACAATTTAGACAAAACATCTTTGGCTCCCAAAATCCTCATATCTTCAGAATGGCTGAGACTCAACAATCCTGAATGACAAAGTTTAGTAAGAAAATCATAATATTTTGATTCACCAAAAGGTAAATTTCCAGGGTTAATTCTGCTCAGAAATGCTGTAAATTTTTGTTTGACATAATTGAAAATCTCCACCCTCCATTCGTCCCGAAAATATAAAACTTCGCAGTTCCAACCTTTTGATTTGAATGCATCTATTATTGGTAAAGTGTCTTTCCTTAGACCATTTATCCATTTGTCATTTCCTCCTTCCGCCTCAAAGATTACAAGATTCTTTGTCATATTAAAAAATATTTCACAACAAAGAAAGATATCTGTTATTATCTCTTGATTGATTTAATGTTAAATTATAGTTATTTGAAAAAGAACAAACTAATAGATATTTTTTTACAAAAAAAAAGCCTCATAAATAAGGCTTTCAAGTAATGCTAATAATATTGAAGAAAGAATTTTCCTGAATTTTAAAAGGGAAAGATTTAGTATTAATTTAAAATGGAGGATTAATTTAGTGTCTCCTGATTTTCAATTCATCTCCGGCAATATCTTCCCAGCGATAAAAATGAAAGGTCTTGTCATCACTCATCGCAACGAATATTCCTTTTTTAAAAACTCCGTTTAATGATTTTGAAAAGACCTCTGACCCATCGCTCTTATTGGCCTTGACTGAAATGATTTTTAACAAATGATGATCACAATTTATTGACTCTGATATCGGAAAAGTTACATTTATAGGTTGTGATTTCAAAAATGCATTAATTGACTTTAAAAGCTCCAAGATTATCGAAGCATTTATAATTGGAGGTAAGTTTCCTGAAAAATTTATCAATAAGGAAAATTTGGATAAACAGGGTGCCTATGGCCAAATAAAAAAAATCTACGAAAACCGTGGCTCACAAAAAGATGCATTAGAGTATTATTCTTTGGAAATGAATGCTTTGGATGAATCTCTAACATGGAAAGGAAATAAATGGGAAAAAATAAATTTATGGCTCAATAAATTTAGCACAAATCACGGTTTAGACTGGAAAAAAGGCTTAAAGTCAACTTTTTACGTTTCTGCCGGTTTCTTTTTCCTTTATATCATTTCATTGTGGTCATATACCCCAAATCTCTTAAAGTGGGATTATTGGTGTGAGTTTTTCAATGTACTTTCACAATATTTTGATTTCATCAATCCTGCTCACAAAACCGATATTGTAGCAGAAAAACTTTCGGTTGAACCTAATCCGGTCTCCCGTACCATCGAAGGCCTCAGCCGTATATTCATCGCCTATTTTATTTATCAGTTGATCCAGGCTTTCAGGAAGCATGGGAAGAAGTAGGAAAGATAGCTCAGCGTATAGGTATTATTTTTCTCTTCATCTCGACTACCGCTCGATGTGACAATAGGGTGTCTGTTCGAGCGTTAGTCGAGAACACGATTTCAAAAGCTAAATTTAACTCGTTCAATTAAACACTAGAGCACTCATCTCGACTACCGCTTGATGGGACATTCCGATGTCAGTTCGAGCGTTAGTCGAGAACATTTAGTCAAAAGCCAAATTTCAACTTCAATCTAAATTCATCGCTCACACAAAAATCACTTTTCTCTTTTATAATTCCTCGAATTTGTTTCATTTCGGCATTTGGCCAGTTCATGGATTCTATCCCAATTTTTTTCGATTAGGGCTTGTTTCTTTTTACCTGACCATTTTTTGATTTTCTTTTCGAATTCGATGCATTGGTTTACATCTGTAAATTCCTCAAAAAATTGAAGTTCAAAGGGTCTTCTGGAAAAAGTGTAAGAATCTTCATGGATGCCAGATTCATGCTCCCAAAGCCTCCTTTCCAGGTTATTTGTCATCCCGGTGTAGTATGTTCCATCAGAGCATTTTAAGATGTAGAGGTAGTAGATTTTCATTGTGTTTTTTTTAATGGAGTTTAAATATCCAAAAATTTCGGAATATTTAGAGAAAATAGTTGTTAAAAAGCTATAATTTTATTTAGATAGGTTCTGTCAGTTCGAGCATAAGTGAGCACGATAGTGCGAAACTTACCAGCTAAGCTTACGAGAAAAGTTTCAAAAGCTAAAATTTAATTCGTTCATTTTAACACTAGAGCCTTCATCTCGACTGTCGCTCGATGTGACATTCCGATGTCAGTTCGAGCGTCAGTCGAGAACATATAGTCAAAAGCCAAATTTAACTCTTTCAATTTAGCAATTCACCCTTCATCTCGACTACGCTCGATGTGACAAACCTATGTCAGTTCGAGCGTCAGCCGAGAACACGTCTGACAAAGCTCAAAAAAAAACTGGTTCTGTAAACTATCACAACATACGTCTTGGCTAACGTTGGATGTTACTGACATTGTCGCCAAAAATCTTTGGGTTCAGCTCATGTATTATTAAAGGACTCAGCTGCATGTTTATAGCCTATTTTATTAATCCAGGCTTTCAGGAATCATGAAAAAAAGTAAAAATAGCCAAGAAACCAATCAGAAGAATTGCCTTTTTATGAGAACCTGCCGGCACACATGGCTGAGTATCGGCGGGCTGAAGGGGTTGTTGAAATGAGTATTTTTCAAAGAAATACCAGGTAAATAAATCTTTGGCACTGGGTATATGTGGAATGATTATTGCTTTGGTTTAACCAGAAAATTATTAAAAAATAAGTACATTTTTTTTACAATTAACTAAAAAGAATTTATAGCTTTAAGCTCATTTTTTTTATCAACTCAAAACCTCTTCAAATGAAAAAAACTATCCTCGCTGTGGCTCTTGCCGTGGTTGCAATTTCATGTAATCAAAACGAAGTAATCAACAATCAGGCGAATCTGATGACTGTGGATAATGCAGTCGGAGCCAACAAAATCATTCCGGGTAAATACATTGTGGTATTAAAGTCTGCTCCCGAAACCAGAGGTATGCCCGCGGCTGTGAGAGAAAAAGTAGTGGCATTGTTAAAAGCCAATGGTGCCAACGCTGCCGCAATCGAGCATGTGTACAGCCACGCCCTTACAGGATTTTCTGCTTTTTTATCTGATGCTCAGGCTCAGAAGCTATTGGCATCCGGAGCGGTAGAATATATTGAGCAGGATATCGAATTAACCATTTCACAAAAAGGTAAGCCTGGTGGTGGCACTACCCAACCTGCTCAGGAAATTCCCTGGGGTATCACCGCAGTGGGCGGAGCAGGAAATGGTACCGGCAAAACTGCCTGGATAATTGACTCGGGCATTGACCTGTCACATCCTGACCTCATGGTAGATGCCAGCAGAGGTTTCTCGGCATTTACTACCGGTAAAGACGCAGGTATGGACGATGGCAATGGTCATGGTACACACGTAGCCGGTACCATAGCCGCAATCAACAATACCATCGGTGTAGTGGGTGTGGCTGCAGGAGCAACCGTAGTGCCCGTAAAAGTATTGGGAGCGAGAGGAAGTGGCTCAAATTCCGGCGTAATTGCAGGTGTGGACTGGGTGGCTTCGCATGGTCAACCGGGTGATGTTGCCAATATGAGTTTAGGTGGCGGTGTTTCAACTGCCTTAGATCAGGCGGTATTAAATGCTTCAAATTCCTCGGGGGTTAAGTTTGCATTAGCAGCTGGTAATGAAACAGACAACGCCAACAATCATTCTCCGGCCAGAGTAAATGGTCCAAACATCGTAACGGTATCGGCTCACAATAGCAGCAACGTTTTCGCTTCGTTCTCTAACTATGGCAATCCTCCGGTAGATATTTGTGCACCGGGTGTAAGTATCAAATCAACCTGGATGGGTGATGGCTACAACACCATCAGTGGTACCTCAATGGCCACACCTCATGTAGCAGGTATTTTGTTATTAGGTAACCTGAATTCAAGAGGGACAGTAATAGGTGATCCAGATGGAAACCCTGATGGATTGGCATCAAGATAATTTTTCATTCAAAGATTTTCACTAATTAGAGGAGCCCTTGAGGCTCCTTTTTTTATGCAATTGTACGACTTTTGGGCTTTATTAAGTATTAGAATGACATTTTTGATTAATAAAAATCAACATTTTTTGAATGGGTGATGTCGGGAACCCAAAAGAAATCCCTAAACTCATTATCGGATTGTTGATCGTTTTTTTTTAAGGTTAAGGGAATTCAATCAATAATTTTGAAAACCCTGAAACTGACTTCCTGATTTGAATGTTATAGCTTTCTATTGTTTTTGCTATTGTCATTTTTTAAATCTCCGGGATGTTTCATATTATTGACTTTAATATTAATAATTTCAGGTCTTTCAGAATTATACAATTCTAAGTGTTAAAAACAAAAATATTGATAAATTATGAGGTATTTGAAATGTCTATTTTATAATTTTAATATTGATACATTGACGAATATGGGTGGATTAAATATGAATATTTAATTTTATATATTACCAAATATCCTCTCAATCACGGTTTGTCTTTTATCTCTACTTATTGGTATTTTAAACTTATCAATTTCTAATACATTACCATCAATAACTGAAGCTGCTGAGACATTAATAATGAACGATTTGTGAACCCGCAAAAAAACGTCTTTGGGTAAGGTTTCTTCCAGGGCTTTTAAAGTTTGAAGTACCGTTATCCGTTTTTCAAGAGTTACAAACTGTACATACTCTCCATAACCTTCTACAAAGAGTATTTCATCATAAAAGAGCTTAATTAATTTGCCATCAGATTTCAGGTTAATGCTCTTTCTACTTTCAGTCAGTGTTGTCGATTCTTTCATTTGTGAGCCAGTATTTAGCATTTCTTTTGCCCGCTGAACTGCTTTTAATAATCTTTCAAAAGAAAAAGGTTTAAGTAAATAATCAGCAACCTGTAACTCAAACGCTTCAATGGCATACTCTGAATATGCTGTGGTAAGGATAGTGACAGGAGGTTTTTTCAGTGTCTTCAGGAGGTTAGTTCCGCTCAAAATGGGCATTTGAATATCAAGAAAAAGTAAATCAACACTTTCTTTCTGAAGAATTTCCAGGGCTTTGATGGGAGAAGTGACTTTGCCAATAATAGTAATATCAGGGAGTTGTAAGAGAAACCCTTCAACCAGATTTAAGGCTAAATATTCATCATCGACTATTAAAGTTTTTAATTGATTGCTCATACAAAATCTATGGTGAGTAAAACACTGAAAATACTTTCCTGACGGTTTATGGACAATGAATGTTTATCAGGATAGCTAAGTTCAAGCCTTCTTTTGATATTTAAAAGGCCTACTCCCCCAACTTTATCTTTTTGGGTATCATCTTTGGAATACGAATTATGAGTTTCAAAAATCAATTTTTCCGGGAAAATAAAAATATTAATTTTAATAAAAGTTTCCGACTCGTTTTCTAAATAGTAATGTTTGAAACAATTCTCAACAAGAGGAATCAGCACCATCGGTTCGATTTCTCTTTGTTCCGGGCTACCTTTTACCTCCATTTTTATATTCTGAGCCTTTTCAAAGCGTATTTGAAATATCTCAATAAACCTTTCTATCTGTTCTATTTCCTGTCTTAAACATACCTTTTCTTTCTGACTTTCATAAATAACATAACGAAGTAACTTAGAAAGTTGAAGTATTACTTTCGGAGTATGGTCAGACTTGGAAACTGCCATGGAATAAATGTTATTGAGGGTATTGAATAAAAAATGCGGATTTATTTGACCTCTTAAAAACTGGAGCTGGGCTTCTTTCTGCTCAGCAATAATCTGTAAGTGTTGTTTCTCTTTTAAATATCGGTTCTGTATTATTTGGTAAAATGAGCTAAAAACAACAGTAAGTACGGTAGTAAGTACTGTCAATGTAATAAACCTGTTTTGAGGACTTATAATAGCGTCAATGGGCTTAAAATTAATCTGTTTGATTATCCAGAATCGGGCTACAATAACCAGAAAACTGGTGAGGGTCATGGCAAGAATATATTGAAATATTTTTGACTTCTCAAAGTATCTTTTTATTAGAAACCTGGTATTGAAGTAAAAAAGACCAATAATGATAACCATCTGAAAACTGGTATGGATAATAGCAAATGAAAGAGATCCAAGATTGCTTAGAGTCAATACAGAGATTAAATATAGGATTATCCAACCTACTGCATGAAACACATAATTATCAGTAATTGAAAATGGCTTTTTCAAGGTATAATACAGTTAAATTCTACAAGCAAAACTATTTTATAATTAATGGAATAGAAAAAAAATCCTTTCAAGTGCTGAATATATCCTATAAGCGGTTCGGTTTACAGCAAAAAAGGGGAGAAACTCCAATTTTTCAGGCATTTTATGAAAATCCCGGCAATTGACAGGAAACATAATACCATTGATAGAATTGAATTTTTAATAAACTACCTGAAAGGTTGTTTTGGAGTATCAATTTAAGTTTTGTAAAAACCAAAATCAATTAATCAAATGAAAATTATCAAAAAAGCATCTTTTTTTACCTTTGCATTTGTTGCACTCATTTCTTGCCGGAAAGCCGAACTGGAAGACAATTCACTGGCCGCTCTCAATACTGCTGTATCTGCCGAAGAAGCAAGCACAATGATTCAATACGCTATCTCATCAGAAACGGCAGGGCTCTCAACTTTGGTTACGGACTTAAGCAGTTTAACCAAAATTAAAAATACGCCATCCTATTGTGGAAAAAGTAAAGACTCAACCGTAACAAAGAGTAAATCATCCGCCAGTAGTTTACACAGTTATTCTTATAGTATGAACTGGTCCTGGATTTTAAACTGCTCGACAACAAAAGTGCCTTCAAGTTTTACAAATAAAAGCTCATTTTCCGGTCAATATAAAACGCCTAAAGTAATCTCCAGCGATAATGGAGAATCAAATATGACCATTGCAGGATTAGATGCCCAAAGTACAAATTATAAATATACCGGATCATACGTTAAAAATGGCACACAAAGTTTAAGTATAGTCCAGGCCAAAGATGTCACCAGCACCATCACACTAAACATTACCGATATTCAGGTAAGTAAATCAACACTTAAGATTCAAAGTGGTGGAAAGGCTTCAGTGGTAATAGAAGGAAAAAGCTCAACGGGCAAAACCTTTTCCTATACAGGAACTATTGTTTTCAATGGAAACGGCTCTGCAACTATCAATATAAATGGTTCCAAAGAATATAATGTTCAGATTTAGAAATCAAATATTATTTTATGGAATCCTGCTTCTCGTCTTCTTTGGGACGGGAAGTTGCCAAAATGAGGAAGATTCCAATATTTTTAGTGTAAAAAGCCCTTTAAAAAGTTTAAGGAAATTTGGTTTGACCAGAACACCAGCAGACAGGCTAAATCAAATAAAAGCGGCAGACAAAAAAACTTATAATGGTACTATACCCGGAAAATACCGGATCCCTACTCCCCCGATTGAACCTTATGGACAAGGTAATGAAGGGGCTTGTGTTGCCTGGGCAACCTCCTGGGCTGTAGCTTCAACAAAAATAAACTATACCGGTAATACGATTAACTATGGCAATTTATTTAGTCCTGAGTTTATCTACAATCAAATAAAAATATCTAATGATTGTGAGCAAGGATCTTACTTTGTTTCAAATAACCGGTATTTGGGGGCATTAGATTTAGTGGCAGAGGATGGTGTCTGTTTTTGGGACGAAATGCCCTATTCAGATAAAGGCTGCTCAGTTTTACCCAATAGTTCTCAAAAGAGTTTAGCTGAAGCAAACCGTATTTCTAAATATGAAAAAGTGGAAGGTTTTAATACAATCGAATTGAAAAAAGTTTTACTCGCAAATTTTGTCCTTGTTTTTGGTGCTACAGTAGATGAAGGATTTGTAAGTGCCGGTAACAACTTTATTTGGAAAACCCAAAATGGACAAAATTTAGGTGGCCATGCCATGATAATAGTAGGTTACGATGATGCTAAAAATGCTTTTAAAATTCAAAATTCCTGGGGAAACTCATGGGGTGATCATGGATATGGCTGGTTAGATTATGACTATTACCATCAAGTTGTATTTGAAGCATATATTCTTTACAAATAACAAATTCAATATGCAAAATGTAATTCAAAATCTTATTGATCAAATTGGCATTTTCCCGGTGTGGATTATTGCCTCTCTCCTTACATTTCTTCGTTATTTAACGTTGGCAGGAAGTGTACATTTGTTTTTTTATGTTTTTTTAATAAAAAAATTCAGGAATTTAAAAATCCAAAGGAATTCTCCCGAAAGAATTCAACTTTTGAACGAAATGAAAAATTCATTCTATACTTCAATGATATTTGCTTTTATGGGGATGAGTGTATATGCTGCCAGACACTTTGGCTATACAAAGCATTATTTTAATATTTCTGATTATGGATGGTTGTACTTTGGGTTTAGTATATTATTACTGGTATTTGCTCACGACACATATTTTTATTGGATTCACCGACTGATGCACCTACCAAAGTTATTCAGACTCCTTCACCGCGTGCATCACTTGTCTTTTAATCCAACTCCAATGACTTCTTTTTCATTTCATCCCTTGGAATCATTTTTAGAGTTTGGAATAGTACCACTAATCGTTTTTATTGTTCCTATTCATCCTTTTGCTTTATTATTTTTTTCTGTATGGTCAATGATTTGGAATATTTATGGGCATTTAGGTTTTGAACTATTTCCGACGGGATTTCCAAAGCACAGGTTTTGGGGTTGGTTTAATACTTCTGTTCATCACAATATGCACCATCAAAGGGTAAATTATAACTTCGGATTATACTTTAATATTTGGGATAGACTGATGAAAACCAATCATCCTGATTACCTTCAAGTTTACCAAAACGTTAAAAACAATCATTATCGTAAAATTTAATTACTATGAAAAACATAATTTTTCTGGCATTAATGCTGATATGCTCTTCACTTTTTGCTCAATTCAACAAAGATAACCCGGGAACACCTAAAGAAAGAGCCCAAGCTATGACCGACACAATGGTTGTCAGACTGAAACTTAGCCAGGAACAGAAATTGAGAGTTTATAACTTAAACCTCAAATACGCCAGGGTGATGCAGGCAGAGGTGGTAGATTCCGACAAAAATAAAATATCAAAATATTGGAGAGCAAATGAAATTAATGATCAAAAGGAAACAGAATTGAAGCCAATTTTGACTAAAGAACAGTGGATATCATACGAACAGATAAGAAATGAGAAAAAGAGAAGTTTCTTATTTAAATTCTCAAAGTAGTACTCTTTGAAAAATATAAATTAAAAAAGCAGGTATTCTGAAAATAAGCAGAATACCTGCTTCCTAATTCCCAAAAATGAAACTATGCTAAGAGACCTGCTTCAATAAGTTTACAAACTTGCCCGTTTCAGCCATCCAATTGCCCTTCCCAGTTTATATTCAAAGTATTGCGTTTTTTATGTCCATAATTTTGATAAAAAAAACACAAATTATATGTTTCGAGTATCTCTTTTTATTTTTTCATTTTTGGCTTGTTCTATATCTTTCGGTCAGTCAAAGTTCACCATCAGTGGTACTGTAAAGGATGCCAAAACCGGTGAATTGATGATTGGTGCCACGGTTCGGGTCAAAGAAATTATTAATGTTGGTATTTCATGCAATGAGTACGGTTTTTATTCATTGACAATTCCGCAAGGTCATTACACCATTATTGCTGCAATGATTGGCTTTGAAACAAAGGAGCAAAAAGTAGCCCTTTTCTCCAATCAGAAAGTTGATTTTCAAATTGCCGAAGAAGCAGAATTACTGAATGAAGTAGTGGTAAAAGCCACCGCTTCCAACGGAAACGTGAGTAACCCGTCAATGGGTTTTGAAAAACTGAATATCAAAGAAATCAACCAGGTTCCTGTTTTACTTGGTGAGCGTGACCCGCTAAAAGTAATGCAGTTGTTGCCAGGCATAAAGTCAGCCGGTGAAGGTAGTAGTGGGTTCAATGTACGGGGCGGTAATATTGATCAAAATCTGATTTTACTTGACGAAGCTCCTGTTTATAACGCTTCTCACTTATTGGGATTCTTTAGTACATTCAATGCCGACGCTATAAAAGACTTGAGCATTTATAAAGGAAACAGCCCTGCCCAATACGGAGGAAGGTTATCCTCTGTTTTAGATATAAAGATGAATGACGGCAATAATCAGGACTTTAAAGTTGGAGGCGGTATTGGGCTTATATCCAGCCACCTGTCTGTTGAAGGTCCGCTTCAAAAAGATAAAAGTTCCTTTCTTATTACTGGAAGACGCACCTATGCTGATGCTTTTCTGAAGCTTTCTAACAACGAAGACCTCAATAAAAACACGCTTTACTTTTATGATTTAAATGCTAAACTGAATTATACTTTTTCAGATAAAGACCGACTTTACTTATCGGGGTATTTTGGCAGGGATAAATTTGGTATCAATGATTTATTTGGCATCGACTGGGGAAATGCAACGGGTACACTTCGCTGGAATCATTTGCTTTCTGAGAAACTTTTTAGCAACACTTCCTTTATTTTTAGTAAATACAACTATGAAGTAAGTGTCGCAAATGGTTCAAATCAATTTCAGTTAAATTCTGATATTCAAGATATTAACTTCAAACAAGAATTTAGTTTCTTTCCGAATCCCAAAAATTCATGGCGAATGGGTGCAAACATAATTCATCATACACTCCAACCACGCACCCGGGAATCGTCGGGTGAAGACTCAAGTATAAACACAAATGAAGAACCATCAAAAACAGCCTTTGAATCAGCCGTTTATGCCACCAATAAATGGAGCTTGATTGAGAAACTTAACATTGAATACGGTCTTAGGTTTAGTGCTTTTACGGTAATGGGTGGCAGCGATTTTTATGAATACGACGCAAAAGGAAATTTGATAAATATCCTTAGTTACGATAAAAATGAAGTAGTAAAAAACTATTTAAATCTTGAACCACGCCTTTCTGCGAGTTATTTATTCAATCAATCTTTCTCATTAAAAGCTGCTTACAGCCGAAATATTCAGCATTTACATCTACTGAGCAGTTCGAGTGCTGCTTCGCCTACTGACCGATGGCTGATGAATAGTAACAATATCAAACCTGAAATTGCAGACCAAATTTCAATCGGCATTTTCAAGAATCTGAAAGAGAATGCCTACGAATTTAGTACCGAGGTCTATTTTAAGCGTATGCAAAATCAGATGGATTATAAAGATGGGGCTGATTTTATGCAAAGCGAAAATCTCGAGTCTCAATTACTTTTTGGGCAGGGCAGGGCTTATGGAGCAGAGTTTTTACTCAAAAAGAAAACAGGAAAATTAACCGGCTGGATAGGCTATACACTCTCAAAAACAGAGCGGCAAATAGATGGAATAAATAATGGTGAATGGTATGCAGCCAAACAAGACAGGCCTCATGATATTTCGATTGTCGGAACCTATCAGTTGTCGAAAAAATGGTCTGTTTCAGGAACCTGGGTATATAATACAGGTAATGCTGTAACTTTTCCAACTGGGAAATACGCTATTGATGGAGGGATTGCCTTTTTGTACTCCGAAAGAAACGGTTACCGAATGCCTGACTATCACCGTCTTGATTTGGGGGCAACCGTCAATCTCCATAAAAAAGCAAGTCGGGAATCGAGTCTTTCTTTTGGCATTTATAATGCTTACGGACGCTCAAATCCTTACGCCTATAATTTCGGGCAAAGTATTGATAATCCCGATATTACTGAAGTAAGCAGAGTTACGCTTTTCCAATATGTTCCATATATCACTTACAATTTTAAGTTTTAATCAAAATGAAAATGCTAAAAATAAAAAATAAAGCCTTATTTCCAGGAATAAGCATTGTTTTACTTTCAATCTCTCTCTCATCATGTGTAGAGGTTGTTGAGCTTGACCTCCGAAGCATTGACCCTCAATTGGTAATTGAAGGAAAAATAACCGATGATAGTACACAAAATGTAGTAAAAATCTCTTTAACAGAAGATTTTCAGCAAAAAAACGTGTTCCCTGCAATTACAACCGCAAAAGTGACAATCATTGACATGACCACCGGCGAAAGTGAGGAGTTGAATCAACCGGCAGCTGGAATATATAAAATTATGAAGCTAAAAGGAGTTTCAGGGCATAGCTATCAGATGAAAGTCGATTACAATGGTAAAACCTATGAAGCCAACTCGAAAATGCCACAAAAAGTCTTGATGCAAGACCTTAAATATCAAGAAGTTATCCGATTTAAGAGTGCTATTAGAATGGTAGCGGTATATCAGGATCCTAAAGAGGAGACAAATTATTATCGTTGGGCAACAATCGGAAATGATAAAATCCGGAGTAGAACTTATTTTGTTAGATCTGACATTTTCAATAACGGAAATCTAATTGAGCAGGTAATAGAAAGTGGTATTGACATTAATGCAGGCGATAAAATTACAATCGAAATGCAATGTATTGATAAACAGACTTATGATTATTTCTTTACGCTTGCTCGTCAACAAGGCCGGGGACTCAACAGTGGTGCGGGAGCTAATCCCACAGGCAATATTTTGGGTGGAGCATTGGGGTATTTTGGAGCATATACTGTTGAACAAAAAGTTGCCGAAATCAAATGAAAAAGATAATATCAACCCTAACTATCGCGAGTTTTCTATCCGGGCAAACAGGTTTTGCTCAGAGAAAACCCTTTGTATTTACCCCGGATAAAGAATGGCACTATCTTGGAGCGGGTGTCGGCCTGCCTTTGCCATCTTTTATTGATTATGAGTACCGACTAAACAATTGGTCTTATGGTGGAGAAATCGGGCTGATTCATACCAATCTTTTAATAAATTTAAAGAAGCCTAAAAATTCTGACCCAGGAAATAATTATGTCAGAGACCATTTAAAGAGTGGTATCTCTTATAGTTTAAACTTAAAGTATCATTTTAGTGAAAAAATCAATTCGTTTTTTATTGATGGACATATTCGATTGATAAAAGTCGGATTCTCTTCTGATACTCCAAGAGGGATTATAAATGTTTTTGCTTCTGACCACCTGATTGAAATTGAGGAAAAATTAGAAAACAATGAAATCTTAAACAGATTTCTGGGAGGAAAAGAATTTTTAGATAAAACATCCTTGAATCCCGGTGTTTCTTTATATATGTTTGGATTGAGTTTTGGACGTCGGTTTAATATTACAAAAAAGCTTTTATTTGAACCTCAAATTCTTTTTGATTTTAAAATCAATCAATCGGCCCAGATTAAATTTGATTCTGACAGCCCACGAATAGACAAGATTTTGAGCAATCAGATATCCCCATACATTACAAAATCCTTAAAAAATCAAAATATATTAAATGTTCTTCCTTCGTTGGGTTTTGGGTTGAGGTATGAACTAAAAAGGAAATAGAAAAAAAGGAAATTTTGGTTATCAAAACTACCCAAGGATAAGAATCATCAAAAGTGAATTTACAACTTATTTCTCACTCAAAAAGGAGAAAGGTTATTTCGAATGAGAATTCTAAGAATACAAAAATCGTAATAGTGGAAATTTTCAAAAACGATAACTTTGAAAAGAAAGAGTAATATTTTGATTTCTGTTATGGGTGGATAATAAGATTGTGGCTAATTGTAAAATATTAAAACATTGATAGTAATCTTTACGAAAGAGTTATTTCACGGTTTACTTTAACATAACAATCTATATATGATTTAATTGCCTCATAACAGATGTGCCTGCTTTAGTCGAGATTCTGCCCGCTTCAGAATTTTTTACTTTATGTTGTGTTAGCGTCCTAATAATTTTGAAACAGAATCAAACATAATTATGAAACAACTATTATTTTTAATTATTTGGAGTGTTTTCGGGGTAAATACAACACCTCAAAAGACTGATATTATAGGAATCTGGCAAAATGAAGGCGGCAACAGAAAAATAACTTTTTATGAAAGTTTTGGTGGCTTAATAGAAGGAAAAGTCTTAGAAGATGAAGACCCTGCACTAAAAAATAAGATAGTATTTTCGAAGGTAAAATTAAATGGAAAAATCTACGGGGGAATTGCTTTTTTACCAAAACGCAATAAATACATTAACTGTACTTTAAAACTTACTTCTCCTAATACGCTTGCGATTACGGGAAAGATAGGTTTTATGAATGACACTAAAATTTGGAAAAGAATAAAATGAAAAGCTTTATTAGAATGTTAGGGCTTTTTATAGTCCTTTTTGATGCAAATGCCCAAAAAAAACAGATAGATAATTTGCCTGCCTTACTTCAATATGCTCATCAGGAAAGTTACATAAAAAATTATAATTATAAACAAGCAGAACTTGCCAAACTTACCACTAAAACGGCATTCGGTAATGTAATAAATCCCCGGATTCCAACTACAGCATCTATTATTGACAATTCTAAACAACCCGTAAGTTTTATTCCTGCCGAAATATTTGGTGGACCTTCGGGGACTTTTAAAGAAGTTACAATGGGGCAACAGTATATCTCAAATCTTAGTTTTTCGCCTCAGTTTGATATAGTAAATTTGGGAAATTACGCCCGGATTCAGTCAGCTCTGGTCAATGAAAAGTTAGTAGAAATTAATGGAAAACTAGCAGAAATGGCACTATATGAGCAACTTAATGGCGTGTACCATAATATCCTGGGATACAACACCCAAAAGGAGATGCTTCTTAAAAATCAGCAAATTGCAGATAGTATTCTTCAAATAGTACAACAAAAAAACATTCTAGGCATCATCAGGCTACAAGAAGTCAACGATGCCCTGTTCAACAAAATAACAATCGAGGACAAAATCGAACAGTTGGACTTTCAATTAAAACAGCAGTACACTATTCTAAAAATGCTCTGCGAAACTGAAGAAGACATTGAGCTTCTCTTTAAAGATAATATGGCAATACCTGAGAATGTTTTAGTAGAAGGTAATGATTTGGAATTAAAGCAACTTACTTACCAACGATTATTTTTAGAGGCAGAAAAAAAAGCGGCCTTGTGGCAACAACTACCTACCCTTTCATTTGTTTCAAATCTTTCATGGCAGAACAACAGCAATAACCGTTTTTTTGATCCTAATTCAAACCTGATCAATAGTAACTATTGGGGACTACGTCTCAATTGGGATTTACCAACCAATGTCAATAAACTTTCGGCATATAAAACTGCTCAAATCAATAGTCAGCTAGCAGAAATCAACCAAAAACATAACCAATTACAAAATGATTCAGAAAACGAACAGCTCTTTACAGAATACCAAAAAACGATTCGCCAATTCAAAAATCAACAAAAGCTTTTAGCCTTGAAGCAGGAAAACTTTGAAAAAAGCAGGAACCAATACAATGCCAATATACTGAGTTTGGATAAACTGTTGTTGGCACACAATGACCTCATTTTACAAGAATCTACGCTTTTGAATGCTAAAAATGCTGTTTTATTTACAAAATCAAAAATTGAAATCAATAATTCAAATTAATATGAAAACAATAAAATTTTCATCACTACTAATTGTCTGCCTATTAATCTCTTTTGTGGCATTGGCACAGCGAAGAGAGGTGGTTGTTGTAAAGAAGAAACCGCAAAGAAATATTGTTTATGTAAATCCTTCGCCTAAAGTAAGAGTGGTTCGAGTAGTTCCGCCAGAGGCTCGTATCATTCATTATAGAAGTGTGCCGTACTACTTTCATGCTGGTTTATACTATAACTTTATTGGCGGACGCTACGTGGTGGTGGCCCCACCTCGTGGAATTAGAGTAAATGTGCTTCCATCCAATCACTTCTATTTTCAGTTTGGAGGTATTCCTTTTTATTATCTTGAGGGGGGCTATTATACAAAAAAAGGTAAAGCATATGAAGTTACTCCGCCCCCGGTGGGTGCAATTGTACCATCATTGCCTGATGAAGCGGAGAAAGTCACAATTGAAGGTAAAGTTTTCTACGAATATGATGACACTATTTACAAGCTCACAGAAACTGAAGCAGGGCTTAAATATGAAGTTGTTGGCGAAAAATAAACTAAATGATGAAAAAAAGCATAATTATTCTGCAAGTGATTTTTATTTGGGCCTGTAGTTCAGAACCAAATATGGAAGTTAGTCCTACAAGACGAGATATTACCGAATATGTTTTTGCTACAGGTACGGTTCAACCCGACCAACACTATAATCTTGTAGCACAGGTTGACGGCTATTTGATCAAAGTAAATTTTAAAGAAAATGACATCGTAAAAACGGCTCAACTATTGGCCATAATAGACAATCAGGGAAATTTAATAAATACCGAAAATGCTAATCAGCAATTACACATTGCTAATCAAAATCTAAGCCCCAATGCTCCGGCTCTTAAACAATTGGCAACTAATATAGATTTTGCCGAAAAAAAATACCAGCAAGACCTCAAACAACAGGAACGATATAAAACGCTTCTGGAAAGTAATAGCATTGCACGTATTGAATATGAAAATGCAGAATTGACCTCTCAGAATTCTCTTAGTAATTTGAATGCACTCAAAGAGCAATATAGAAACCTGAAACTACAGGCACAGCAACAAATGTTAGTTCAAAAAAACAATTTTCAGCTAAGTAATTCAAGCAAAACATACAATCAGGTAAGAGCTTTGGGAAGTGGCAAAGTATTAAAACGATACAAACAAATGGGTGATTTTGTAAGAAAAGGAGATATTATTGCCCGAATCGGCAACTTAGAATATATCGTTGCACAAATCAATGTCGATGAATCTAATATTGCTAAAATTAAGGTCGGTCAAATAGTCTTGATTAGATTAAATACTCATCCCAATGATACCTTTGAAGCCAAAGTAGCCGAAATATTTCCCACTTTTGATGACACAAGTCAATCATTTATTGTAAATGCCGAGTTTATAAAAGTCCCAGATTTTAACATTGTAGGCACACAATTAGAAGCAAACATTGAAATAGCACAAAGACAAAATGTTTTGGTAATTCCGCGTGAATACATGGGTTTTGGAAATAAAATACAGTTGAAAGGCAAAAAAGAAAGTAAAGCTATAAAAACTGGAATAATATCATCTGAATATGTTGAGGTCCTTACAGGACTTTCCGAAAAAGATATACTTGTCCCCTTAAAACCATAAAACAATGGCACAGATTAATTCAGAGATAGCATTTACCTATATAAATACCAATAAAAAGCTCACCGCAGTAGCTGCATTAGGAATCTTACTGGGTATGGCTATCTATATATTTATGAATTCTATGATGGCAGGCTTTGGCAAAATGTCTGATGAATCTATTTTTAAAGTTTCACCTCAGATCAGAATTTATAATGATCAGGAAATTAGCCAACCCATTGCCCATGACACAGATAAACTTCCAATACTCATCAATCCCAAAATAAGAAATACACATAATAAAATTCTGAATCCAAATCAACTTATTGCTTTACTAAAAAATCAGGAGAAGGTTAAAATCGTTACTCCGCAAGTAACACAAAACGTATTTCTGAGTATGGGAATGAGTCAACTCTCAGTAAAAGCTTTGGGAATAATACCCGATGAAGCGGAGAAAATGTTTAATATTTCGCAGACTATGGTAGCAGGAAAAATTGAAGATTTAAAACACAACCTTAATGGAATAGTAATTGGAAGTGGTATATCTGAAAAATTGAGTTTAAGAGTGGGAGATAATATCAATATTCTCTCATCCAAATCAGTCAATAAAACGTTTAAAGTAATCGGAATTTTTCAGCTTAATAATAAAAGAGAAGATGATAGTAAATCGTACATCAATCTGATGGCTGCCCAGCAACTTCTCAAAGAAAACAACTCTTATATAACCGACCTCAATGTAAATACCATAGACCCCTATAAGGCCAGGGATATTGCTCCAAAACTATCGAACCTTTTAGCCTATAAAGCCGAAGACTGGGAAACTGCCAACGAAACCCTGATGGCTGCTTCAAAAATGCGAAAGATCATCATCACCTTTGTTTCTACCACGATTCTGATTATTGCTGGTTTTGGCATTTACAATATCCTAAATATGACAGTAAGTCAAAAAATAAACGATATCGCTATATTAAAGGCGATGGGATTTGAAGGTAAGGATGTGGTAAAAATCTTCGTAACACAAGCAATGGTAATAGGCTTTATTGGTGTGGTTTTGGGAGTTTTGGTGGCACTATTCATGGTCAATATCTTAAAAAAAGTGTATATCGGAGGAGATATAGGATATTTCCCTATTCAATTTGAACCTTTGAAATTTGCTCAAGGAATAATTTTTGGCTTAGCGATTACTTTTTTGGCAGGTTATATTCCTGCTAAAAAAGCTGCTAAGGTAGATCCTGTAACAATATTTAGGAAATAATATGGAAGTGGCTCTCAAAACAGAAAATATCGAAAAATACTTTTACGACCCTGTAAAATTTCAAGTTTTACACAATCTGGGTTTCGAGGTAAAAAAAGGCGAATTTTTAACTTTAGTAGGTAAATCAGGCTGCGGTAAATCTACCTTACTCTATATTCTATCTACTATGGATACCGGCTATAGTGGGAATTTATATATTGACAATGAGCTGGTTAGTAACTATTCGCTTGATAGGTTAGCCAAAATTCGCAACGAAAAAATTGGATTCGTTTTTCAATTTCATTACCTTTTGCAGGAATTTAGTTGTCTGAAAAACGTAATGATACCTGCTCTCAAACTAGGTAATAAAAGCAAAGAAGAAATTGAGCATTTAGCCTACGAAAAATTGTCAGTTTTAGGTATGGCCGAACAAGCACTAAAACCAGCCAGTAAATTATCAGGTGGGCAGCAACAGCGGGTAGCGATTGCAAGGGCACTTATTAATGATCCATTAATTATTATGGGTGATGAACCCACCGGTAATCTTGATAGTAAAAATACAAATATAGTATTTGATATTTTTCAGGAATTGGCTCATAATAATAAGCAGACCATCATAGCCGTAACACATGACAATGATTTTGCCAGAAATTCAGACCGAACCATTGAAATGCAGGACGGAAAAATAATTAATTGATAAATGACCCATCAAAAACTATATTTACGTATCATATTATTGAGTTCGCTGAGTGTAGGAGCCATTTATTTGGTTTTGAGTATTATCCGCAACGATGAACATCAATTATTAAATCTAATACTTGATTTTTTCAAGATATTTGGTTTTGCTTTAATTTTCTGGGCCATTAATTTATCACTATATACCTTCCTGATTAGGAGAATTTCTCTTCAATTAACATACCTCATCATCATAGTTATAGGCAGCATCGTGGCATATTATGCCATGCTTTTATTATCCACTTATCTTAGTATTCTTACCGAGGTAAGAGGAATAAAAACTGCTGGTATCGGATTTAGGGGAATTGTGGCTAATCTACTGATAGTTACCTTTTTATATTCCACCAATATTTTCAATAAATTCAAAGAAATAGAGGCAGAGAATGAGCGGTTAAAACGGAACCAACTCGAAAATCAACTTTCTCAACTGAAAGCCCAACTGAACCCGCATTTTTTGTTCAATTCGCTGTCAACATTAAAAGCTATGGTTGAAAACCATGACGATAACAGTGTGGAATACCTCATCAAATTATCAGAAGTATATCGCTATTTATTGGAGAATTCAACTTCTCATTTAATAAGTATCAAAGAAGAGTTAAAAATTGCAAACGCTTATTTCTTCATGTTGAAAAGCCGTTTTGAAAATAACATCCAACTCAAAATTAATCTTAGTGACGAAGATTTAGAGGAAAGAATACCCGCGATGTCGCTACAATTACTAATTGAGAATGCTGTTAAGCATAATGTTATTTCAAAAGGTAAGCATTTGACAATTGAAATTGCAAGAGATGGGTCTAAGTTACTGATAATCAATAATCTCCAGCCAAAGCGTACTTGGGAAGAATCGACTAAGATAGGACTAAAAAACCTCAATAACCGGAGTAAAATACTTACGCATAAAGAAATTGAGGTTCAACAGACAGAGCGAGAGTTTATTGTAAAAATACCACTGACATGAAAATTGTAATCATTGAAGACGAACCTAAAACTGCGTCTAATCTGGAAAATACACTTAAGAGTATTGATAAAGATTTTCAAATCCTAGAGATAATTGACTCGGTGGAAACTGGTTTACAATACTTTGAAGAATCAGGATATCCTGATTTGGTATTTTCAGACATACAAATTGCTGATGGACTAAGCTTTGAAATTTTTCAAAAATATTCGCCGACTTGTCCTGTAATTTTCTGCACCGCTTTTGACCATTATGCCCTGCAGGCTTTTAAGACTAACGGAATCGACTATTTACTAAAACCATTTAATGAAACAGATGTAAAAAAGGCACTGGAAAAATACCACAAACTAAAAGAAAGTTCGATATCAAATACTACTTTGCATAAGCTTTTTGATCAATTACTCAGGCAAAAAAAACAAAGTATTTTGATCAATTACAGGGAAAAAATTATACCTGTTAATATTACCGATATCCCATTTTTTTATTCTATAAATCACCAAACAATCATTTATTTTGAGGGAAAGGAACAATCCATTAACTATTCACTGGATGAGCTTGAAATTGAACTAGATAAAAGACAATATTTTAGAGCAAACCGTCAGTTCATAATAAACAGGTCGTTTATAAAAGAGGTGGAGCATTATTTTGCAAGGAAGCTTTTATTAAAACTAACAGTGATATGTCCTGAAAATATTGTCATATCAAAAGCAAAGTCGACTGAATTTCTCAAGTGGTTGGGAGAGTGATGAATCTGCAACTTTTTACAGAATGTTAAATTTTAGAGAATTTTCGAAATATCCGGACTGGAGCACTTTTGGCTCATACTGCCATGTGTTCTGGTGATTTTGGCTTGTTTAGCTATTTTGAATTTCACAAAACCAAAGATGTCGTGACCTACGATGATGTAGAAAAGCAAATCACCTATTTTTATGCCCGGGAAAAAACTACATCCTTAGGTTAAAAGTATAACCCAGATGCAGAGCCAGTACATAGTTAAGCCTATGAGGTTCAAAATTTATATCTTCAATTTGATTTTTGTTATCCAGATTTATCTCTGAACCTACATTAAACCAGGGATTTAGGTAAAAGCCTGTTTTTTTAGAAGGATACCAAAGATAACCCAGTCTAATATTGGGATATAGGGTTTTAAATTTGGCAATTTCTGTTTTCTGAAGCATGGAAACCGAATTGTTATAAAGAAAAATAGCCGGACCTGCATAAAAACCAGTTTTGATATTTTTGAAATAATATTCAGAAAAAATGGCAAAACTTGGCCCGAATTTCAAATTTGTGAAATGCTTTTTCTGATTACTTTTACGCATCATTGCATCTGGAAAATCTGAGCTAAAAACCGAACCCATAAGAGCTAATTTCCTGAACTTTTTGGGACTGTATTTAAGACTGAAAGAGTAACCCTTTAAAATAAAAGGTGCTAGATCTATTTCCAACGATAAACGGGAGTGAGTCAAGCTATCAGACTGGCCGTTTGCCAGGCTAAAAACAAAGAAAGAAAATATACAAACTAAATACTTCATAAAGATTGCTTAATAAAGCACAAAAGTCCGACACATTTTTTTTACTGTCGTTATCATTTGATAAAATCGTAATCATAGAAGGATTATTTGTGGATTAACGCCTTCCTTAGGCGACTTATAGAAATAGATGTAATGCCCAGATAAGAAGCAATATCAGTATGCGGAATCAGATTTTCGAAATTGGTGTGCTTCACACGGAAATTTTTCAATCTGTCAGCAGCAGAGAGGCTAAGTAAGCCAATCTCTTTTTCAAGTTTGGTCATCAGTTCGTTTTTTAAAATCTGATTCGCGAAGTTTTTTATATCTTCATGGGTGTACATCAACGCTATAAAATTCTCTGCATCAATAAGCCCCAACCGGCATGGCGTGAGCGTTTTAAAATAAAGCAAAGATTTGTTGTGTTGTGTCCTGATGGTATGTGGTGTCAAAACTGCATTTCCGCTATAAAAAGAAAGCGTAACTTCATCTCCATCGGCATTGAATAAAAAACTTTTACAAATACCAGAAAACAAAAGGTATTCCTTCTTATTAATCTTATCTTTTTCTATAAAAACTGTCCCTTTATTCAAATCAACAAATTCAATCTTTTCCTCAATATCTGTTATTGAGGTTTGAGTTACCGGAAAGATTTCTTTAAAAAATTGTTTCAATAATTTGATTATTGCGTCATAATGTTCAAAAATAAAAAAAACCTTTCTGAATAAGTCCAGAAAGGTAATTTATTTGATTTCAGAATAATTTGTACAAAAATTAATCATTGATGCCCTTGCCATTCATAATATTTGCAATATTTTTTTCAATTCTTGCTTCGCGGGTTGAAGACTGCTTGGGTTGCGAAAAATGTAAAATGTAACCCCTTTGTCTTCCGGGAGTTAAATCATAAAAAGCTTTTTTAAACGCCGGGTCATTTTCAAATTTGCTTTGAAGTTCCTCAGGTAAATCAAAATCAGATGTCTTTTTTAATTCAACCTTAATTCCGGCCTTTTCCACTTCGATGGCTTCGAAAATATAAGCTTTTATACTAGCTTCATGTGCAGTGATTTGAGAAATATTCTCAAATCTGATTTGACGTGCAGTTTGGCTGTTTTCAGTTTGCTGAATTAAAATATTCTCCGGATCTTTCAATAATACTCCTTTTGGAAATAACAAGGCACAATAATTATTGAAGTTATGAATCAAAACAATATTTTTTCCATTATATGTGTAACAGGGATGCATCCATTTAAAATCTTCGACCAAACCACATTCTCTTACAATTCTTCGTAAGGTTTTTAGCTCATTTTGCCATTCATGGATTTTGCATTCTGGAGTTGCCCCCAATTTACACTGCATACACCCATCAGCCAGGTATCTATCTACTTTGGTATTTAATTCATTCATTTTCAGCAAGGTTTAATTTTCTGTTTTTGGGTCTGAAAATCCAGGAAATTACAGTAAGAATAAGAAGCAATGTGGGGCCAAAAAGTTCTATTAAACTATCTCCTACAGCCAAATGTGTAAAAATGGCACCTGTGGTTACAAAAACAAAACCGGCATAAGCCCATTCTTTTACAAGAGGATAACGGGGAATCAAAACTGCAACTACTCCCAATAATTTCCAAATACCAATTATGGTCAAAAAATATAGCGGGTAACCCAAAGCAGACATTTTTTTCACCTCTTCTTCGAGATGGATTATTTGTACAATTCCTGTTGACACCATACCCAGAGCCAACCAAAGGGTAGCTACCCAATAAATAATTTTGTTTCTTTTTTCCATGAAAATATAATTTTAAAGGTTTACAAAAAAAACACATAAAAGCTTTACTATTAACCTGTTTTCTGTTTAAATAAAAATTTGCCAGGTCAATTTGAGATAAATTTTTACACTTTAAGCTTTATAATTTTTCATTATTTGTTCAAGTTTATCGAACCTGCTTTCCCACAATTTTCGGAAAGGTTCAAGGAATTCAGCGATTTCCTTCATTTTTTCGAGATTTAAATGATAAAAATACTCTCTTCCGGCCTGTTCTTGTTTTAACAACTCGCATTCGGTTAGTATTTGCAGGTGTTTTGAGACTGTTGGTCTTGCAGTATCGAAATTTGAAGCGATAGCACCTGCCGACATCGCCTGGGAAGTCACCAGAAGTAAAATTGCCCTTCTTGTTGGGTCGGCTATTGCCTGAAATACGTCTCTTCTTAAATTCATAATGTAGTCATTTGACTACAAATATAAATGTAGTCATTTGGCTACGCAAATTATTTTTTAAATATTTAAATTTTTTTTTCAGAAAGGATTATTCGACAGGGATTTTATTAATCAAAACATTAAAATTGCTTTTAAAGAACTCTGGATCTTCCTTCATTATATAATGCCCGGCTTTCAGCGTTTTTACATGGGTAAAATCAGTTATGCCAGTTTTTAATGTTTCATGGGCATCATACCAATCTTGCCGGGTTTTGTGGTTTGCCTTATCGGCTTCTTTGTTGGCTGCATCTTCTTTCATACTGGTCAAAACAACTACAGGTACATTGGGCAATGGTCCTAAGGTAAACATATATTCAAAATCACTCTCCAGATAAGTGGCTTCGCTGGTGGCTCCATGATTTGCACCAAAATTTTTAGAAAAGACTTCTACAATTTGCTTAACTTGTTCTTTTGTAGGCTCATTGTATTTTTCATGAGACGGGTCAACAAATAGCATCCCTGCCACTTTTTGAGGATTTTTAATGGCATAATCCCGAATAATTAAACCACCCAGAGAATGACCAATCAAAATTACTTTTCGTCCTTTTGAATATTTCTCAATAACTTTTCCCAGATCATAGCTTAAAACAGGAATGCTACGATTTGTTTCAGCAAGAGCAGATTTGCCGTAACCAGCTCTGTCATAAATTACAGTTTCGTATTTTTCAGCACAAAAATCCGCGATATTATTATTGAACCATACAGTATGATCATCGCCTAATCCGGCTTCCATCAGCACCAGATATTTTGATTTTTCAATTCCCGCGTGGTAGGCCACTAATTTCCCGCCATCATTTTCAAGAATATTTTCCTCGACCCAATTTAGTTTAGGAGAGATATTCTGTTTACAACCCAAAAGTATGAGCATTAATAGGATTTGTACCTTCTTCATTGATTTAAGTATAAATTGTAAACAAAATAAAATTAACCATTAGTAACTTTGCCTATTTAAACCTCACATTAACATTACATTATTATTTTACTTGTGTCTGATAAAATAACCCAAAAAGGTATTAATCCTCTACTATGTCTTATGAAGTATTTACTTTTGGTAGAGGAACAAAAGGAGGGTCTAACTATTCAAGGATTTCTAATTGACTATTCCTGTTTTATGTAAATTTTTCCAAATACTATTGTCGATCTTTCCCAATTGGAATCCTATACAGTATTTCGGGCAGGGATTTGGAATATACCCCAATGTAGCAATTTGTTAACAAATAGAGAGAAATTTGCTATTATTTCACACAAAGGATGACTCCCTTCCAATATTTCAAAAAACATGAATACGAAGAGCTTCCTGGTTATAGTATATATCAGATTTTTCTTCTTCATTAACTTCTTTAAAAACTTTTGTTGGAAGAAAATTCAAAATTTGCCTGAGAATTGGCAAGTAAATCTATTTTTCCTCGGACATCAGTAAGTATTTACAATGATTTATAATGGTATAGATTGTTGTCCTTTTCAGAAAGATTCTGACAAAAAACTTAACATTGGAATTCGAAATAATGCATTTATTTTTGCAAAAATTAACATTTTCTTAAACTTCACTTAACATATCTTTATGAAAAAAACTCTACTTTATCTATTTTTAATTTTGCTTTTTCCAGGTTTAGGGCTTTATGCTCAGGTAACTACCTCCTCTATTGGAGGGAAAGTGGCCGATAAAAACGCTGAGGCAATTCCGGGTGCTACCGTAGTGGCGGTACACACACCATCAGGAACCAAGTATGCCACTACTACTCGTTCAGATGGTCGTTTTTCATTAAACAACCTTCGTGTTGGAGGTCCATACAATATCGAGGTTTCTTTTGTGGGTTTGAAAGCTGAAAAAGCCGAGAACATCTATTTGCAACTAGGCCAAGTCTTCAGCCAAAATTTTCAATTAGAAGAAGCCTCAACTACTTTAAGCGAATTGGTTGTAAAGTCAAATGAGACTTTTAACACACGTAGGACAGGTGCGGCCACAGTGGTTAACAGTGATAAGCTGAGAAGTTTACCTACTATTACTCGTTCTACTGCTGATTATGTTAGACTAAACCCAATGTCAGCAGAAGGTGGTTCTTTTGCTGGTAGAAACGACCAGTTTAACAATTACTCGTTGGATGGTGCTATTTTCAATAACCCTTTCGGCTTGGATGCTTCTACACCAGGAGGGCAAACAGATGCTCAACCAGTATCACTTGATGCCATCGAACAAATCAGCGTTCAAATTGCTCCTTATGATGTTACTCAAGCGGGATTTACAGGTGCGTCTGTAAATGCCATAACCAAGTCTGGTACCAATAACTGGAAAGGTACAGTATTTGGTTTTACAAGAAATCAAAATTTGGTAGGAAACAAGATCAAAGATGTGGATTTGACTAAATTGGATTTAAGTCAAAACCAATTCGGTTTTAGTTTAGGTGGGCCATTGGTAAAAAACAAATTATTCCTTTTTGTAAATGCGGAATTTGATCGTCGTTCAGACATCGGTTCTCCTTACAGACCGGCAGCTTCAGGTCGCTCAGGTTCTGATGTTTCCCGAGTTTTAGCCTCTGATTTGCAATTGGTATCTCAAATACTAAAAGATACTTATGGCTATGAAACTGGTGCATTTGAAAATTTTGCATACCAGACTCAGAACCAAAAAGCCATTGCCAAATTGGATTGGAACATCAATAACAATCACAATTTGTCATTTACTTATACAATGCTTGATGCATTTAAGGAAAAACCAGCTCACCCGTCCGCCATCGGTCGTCGTGGTCCTGATTTCCTTACCCTACAGTTTCAAAACTCTGGTTATAGAATCAATAACAAGATAAACGGGGGAACTGTTGAGTTAAAATCTAGATTTGGAAACAAAATGGCAAATAAGCTCCAAGTTGGAATGACTGCCTTTCGTGACGACCGCGACCCGCTTTCTGCTCCATTTCCTGTGGTCAACATTGGCAAAGACGGCGTAAGATATATTGTTGCAGGTCATGAGCCATTTTCTATCAATAACGTCTTGGATCAAGACGTGTTTCAGTTTACCGACAATTTCAATATTTTTGCCGGAAAACATACTTTTACAATCGGGACGAGTTTAGAGAAATTTTCCTTTAACAACTCTTTTAACCTTACAGGATATGGTTCAAGGCTGTTCTTCCCGGATATTCCAATGGCAGACGTTTCTACTGTTTTGAAGTCTGCAGATTTTGCTGCTGAGGTTAAAGGTGCGAAAGATGCAGCTACCAAAAATGTTTGGTCTTTGGCCGAAACGAATATGGGCCAATGGTCTCTATATGCTCAAGATGAATTAACAGTTAGCGATAAATTGAACATCACTTACGGTGTAAGATTAGACATGCCGCTTTATTTTAATACAGCAGACAAAATAAAAGAGAATATAGACCCAGCTAGAAATTGCTGTTATGACCCGAGCATTACATACTATGATGAATCTGGTAGTCCGGTGAAATTTGATCAAACTGTTCTTCCAACTCAGAAACCACTTGTTTCACCTAGATTTGGGTTTAATTATGACATCAAGGGAGATAAGTCACAGCAGTTTAGAGGTGGAAGTGGTTTATTTACTGGTCGTTTCCCTTTTGTTTGGATAGGAAACCAAGTAGCTAATCCAAATTTCTTCTTTTATAACATGACTGACCCTAATTTTAGGTTTCTTCAAGTTTGGAGAACTAACTTAGGCTATGACTATAAAACGAAAAGCGGATGGGTATTATCAGCAGATGTAGTTTATACTAAAGATGTCCATGCTGCTATGGTTAGAAATTATGGTTTGAAAAAACCTACTGGGAAATTGGTGGGTATTGATACCCGCAATATTTATTCTGCTGAAGATAGAGCCACTGTATTTGGAGGAGCCACCAATGCCTATGTTTTTGGAAACACTAATCTTGGTTATACTTTCAATACATCGTTGCAGGCAGAAAGATCGTTCGAAAACGGGATGTATCTTAAAGTTGCCTACAATTTTCTTGATGCTAAAGACGCTGCGTCATATGATGCTGAGCTTTCATCAGATGCTTATGACAGAAACCCTGCCAACCCTGTTCATACCAACACTGGAATCTTGTCACCATCACTATATGGTAACAAACATAGATTGATGGCGGTTGGGTCAAGAAGATTATCGTATAAAAATATGGCAACTACCTTATCGCTTTTTGGTGAGTATGTAAGAGGAGGAAGGTATAGTTATACTTATTCTGGCGACTTGAATAATGACGGTTCAGGATTAAATGATTTGTTGTTTATTCCTACCGACACTCAAATAGACCAAATGAAATTTAGTGGTGATGTAGCTTCACAGTCAGCTCAAAAGGCTGCTTTGAAATCTTATGTGTCAAATGATAAATATTTAGATGCAAACCGTGGGATGATAGCAGAAAAATATGCCACTATGGCTCCCTGGTATTCAAATTGGGACTTCAGGGCATTACAAGATTTCAAAATTAAAAACGGAAATATCATTCAGTTGAGCATGGATATTTTAAATGTTGGGAACCTAATTAACAGAAATTGGGGTGTAAGACAATGGGCAGGAGAGACTGGCCTTGCTCAACCTATTGCCGTGTCGGTTGATAAGGGAGTTCCAACATATACTTTTGATACCAATCAAAAATCAGCCATCCAAAATAGATTTGATATTTCTTCAAGATGGAGAATGCAATTTGGTTTAAGATATAGTTTCTGATTTATTTATGATTTCAAGAAAGAGGCCGAATTGATAAGGCCTCTTTTTTTTTGACGAAAACTTAACGCTATATTCTTGGGCAACCATACACAAAAACAGATATTTGAGAAAACTTAATAATATGCGATTACTGATAGTATTTTCTCTTTTCATTTTAAATTTAAACACTTTCGGGCAATTTAAAACCCTGCCTTATATTCAGATCGGCGAAAGTGAAAATCTGGATAAAATGGTGGTCATGTGGCATACCGATACAGAGATTAAAGATTTTAAAATCAAATATCACATTTCGGGTAATCAGTCAAAAACCAAAGAACAATGGGTGTCAGGCAAAAGATTGTCGGTTTCCGGTACAACTAATCGTTTTATATATGAAGCCACATTATTTGATTTGATTCCGGGGAAATTGGTGACTTATGAAATATGGAGAGGAAAAACAAAAGTATTTTCTTCAGAATTTAAAGCTCAGGCCAGAAAAGATGAAGAAGTGAAGATGGTGGTTTTTGGTGATGTAGGTACCGGAACCGAAATACAAAGAAAAATTGGCAACCTGGTCATGAAAGAACAACCTCAAATGGTAGCCATCAGCGGGGACATCGTTTATAACCGGGGCTTGGTACATGAATATGACGAAAACTTTTATCCCTATAATAATGCACCGGAATATCCTTTCATGAGCAGAGTGCCATTCTTTGTGGCACCGGGAAATCATGATTTGGAAACACGTGACCTCAACAAATATAATGGTGCATTGGCTTATTACTACTTTTGGAATCAACCCTTAAATGGTCCCGATTTTAAGGAAAATTCTGCTTTGCATCCCGAACTCATTGGTTCCGATAGCCTGAAAAAAGATTTTTATGCCTATACAGAAAAAAAGTATCCTGTAATGAGCAATTATTCATTTAATTATGGAGATTCGTTTTGGTTGGTTTTAGATTCTAATCCTTATGTCAATTGGTCTGATTCTACATTGATTAAATGGGTAAAAAACGAAATGGAAAAAGCAAAGGACTTTACCTGGAAATTTGTAATGTTCCATCATCCGGGTTTTAACTCTTCCAGAGCCCATTACGAACAACAGCAAATGAGAATACTTTCCCCTCTATTTGAAGCCGGGAAAGTAGATGTTGTGTTTAATGGTCATGTTCATAATTACCAAAGAACCTTTCCCATGAATTTTCTTCCTTACGGTACCGGTTCCCGAATCGCTTCCTCAACCAACCAAACGCGGGGTAAGGTGATTTCAGGTAAATGGACACTTGATAAAATATATGATGGAAAGACACAATTAAAACCAAATGGCCCAATTTATATTGTTACGGGTGCAGGTGGCAGGGAATTGTATGATGTTGATCAAACAGATGATAAAGACAGCTGGCAGCCATTTACTTGTCAGTTTTATTCGGTTAAGCATTCTTTTACCAGTATTATCTTTAATTCGAAATCGCTGAAAATAAAGCAAATAGATATTGATGGTAATTTGGTGGAAGAGATATCCATTGTAAAGCCTTAATCAATTACTTTTTTAATAGTTCCAGAATTTTTGAGAATATTGCGGTGTTGGGATATATTCCCTGGAACAAATGAGCACCTGCTCCATAGGCAAAAACCGGCACGGGAATTCCGGTATGATCGTCACTTTGAAAACGGATTTCCGGATTCCCTTTTGCATCAGCATGGGGAAGGGTGACTCCGCCCGTTTCGTGATCGGCAGTAACAATGAGCGTGCATTGCGGATTATTGTCAATGAAGTCCATAAGGATCCCCACCGAATGATCCAAATCCAATACTTCATTCATCAGTTCTGTAGATTTATTGGCATGACCTGCACCATCAATATGGCCATTTTCTATCATTACAATAAAATCACGATTTGAAATGGATATTTCGTCCAGGATTAATTTTGTATTTTTTTCAAGATAATTTCCTCTTTCCTCAGTGACAAAGGGAATTTTATCATACAATATGGCAGTTTTTTCTCTTTTCAAACTTGGAGCTGCTTCATCAGGGTTTTTACAAAGAAATGATTTTGAAATAATTTTCTTTTGTTCTTCATCTGCATTACCAATAATCACATCCAGGTCTGATTGGTTGATAGCCGAAGTAATTTTGTAAGTACTGTCCCGATCTTCTACATGGGCGTAAAATGATGCCGGGGTGGCTCCTGCCACATTATCGGTAGTAATTATTCCCTTAAATCTGCCGGAAGTAATATCAAGTTCCATGAGTGATTTTAGGGGCTTTCCGTCAGGGTCTTTTCCAATATAACGGTTACGGGTTTTCTTTCCTGTGGCTATTGCCGTGCCTCCGGCTGCAGAATCAGTGGTAAAATCATCAGACGACTGCGTTTTTGACAATCCAATATGTTTTATTCTTTCTATATTCAATGGCCCGTGACTAATCATGGCCGCAGACCATTGAGCGAGTCCACAGCCGTCGCCAATCACAATAAAGACACCCTTTCGGTTTATAGTTGGATAATTGTTGACATCATTTGAGGAATTAGTTTTGTATAAAGCCATTGAACTTCCCAGATTTTTTAAATAAGCGTTACATTCAAACGGTTTGTCGGTATTTATGAAATCAACCCCCATTTTAACCAATGTAAACCAGGAAGTAGGGTTGTCTGGAGTTGCCCAAAATCTGATTTTTTTTCCAACTGAATGAGCAAAATGAATTGCATTACTTACTCTCAAAGAGTCATATGAAGACAATCTCCCTTTGCCATTCCAGCGACTGTACCTGTAGAAAGGCAGGCTTATGGTGCCCACTTTTTCGATATTCAGAGGTGCTTCCGAAATATCCTGGTGGTCAAATAAAATAAAATCTGGATAGTCAGTATAATGCTCTGGGGAGGGTCTGTTGCCCGAAATTATAATCTTTAATTTTTGGTTTTTAACTAATTCCAGGATTTGCCTTTTTGATTCGACCGATTTTACAATTTCTGTCAATGTGACAATAGCTTCTGTTTTGCAATCAATAAATAAATATAGAGGCTCACCAATTGCTGATATTTTTTTTGAATACGAAATTATTGGTTCTAAATATAATTGTTCCAGTGTATTCTTTGGATCGAGATCCTCTTTGTTGTGTGCAACCAGAAGTTTTCCATTTTGTAAAAAAACATCCGCCTCGATTGACTGACAACCTGCCGAAAATGCCTGATAAAAAGGTGCTTTTTGTTCATAATCATTATGAGAGTGAACTACGCTCTGTCCGTAAATTCCGGTGGAAAACAGGAGGAGTAATAACAGGATATTTTTCAAATTTCAAATTTTTAAAACAATGTTATTAAACTCTGGTTAAAGTTCGGTAGAATTCAATATTAAGAAATTAATAATTAAGTATTTAGCTAAAATAAATAACAAAAAATATTAATTCAATTTTAACTAAACAACAATTAATTATTAAGTTTTTGAGCAAAAATTAAGTATTTATTATCTTTTAAAAACACCCCTGAACCTGTCTGTATCAGGCATTAAGTTTGAAGTAAAAAAACTTCAAATTATGTTAAAAAAACTACGAATTAGTATTTGGGTTCTTTTTATGGTCACTTCTATTCATCTGACATTTGGACAGTCAGTTGGGAGCGTCATCAAAGGAACTGTGAAAGAAGCCGGTACCAACCTGGGCTTGGCGGGATGTACAATTTTGGAAAAAGGCAGCACAAATGGGGTCCTTACCGATGCAGAGGGGAAATATAGTATTACCTTAAAACAGAAAAACCCAATTCTGGTATTTGATTATATAGGCTATGAAAAAGTTGAAATTGCCGTTTTAAATACCTCTGATATTAATGTAGAACTCAAGCCTTCTTTGCAGAATCTTAATGAGGTTATAGTAATAGGTTATGGTTCCACAAAATCAAAAGACATCACCGGATCGGCAAAATCAATCAAAAATGAAGACTTTAATAAAGGTATCATTAATTCTCCCGAGCAACTGCTACAAGGAAAAGTAGCCGGGGTAAATATCACCGCAGCTACAGGCGAGCCTGGTTCGCCACAAAATATTAGTATTCGTGGTCCGGGTGGCGTAAGATCAGGTAGTACACCGCTTTTTGTAATTGATGGATTTGCACTCGATAATTCAGGTAATGGGTCTTCGCTTAATCCCCTTACATTTCTTAATTCTGAGGATATTTTAAGTATCGACGTTTTGAAAGATGCTTCAGCCACAGCAATTTATGGAGCAAGAGGTGCCAATGGCGTAATTTTGATTTCAACAAAAAAAGGTCAATCCGGAAAATCAATCCTCAACTACAATGGTTCATTTGGTATTTCGAAACTTGCCCGCCCGGTTGAAGTTTTTACTGCTGATGAATTCAGGGCACAAATGAAAACCCTCGGTGTGGATTATGTGGATGGTGGAGCCGATACAGACTGGCAAAATGAAGTTTTTCGTCAGGCAAAAACCCAAAACCATAATCTTTCGTTAAGTGGCGGAACCGATAAATTAGGATTCTTTGGTTCTTTTGGTGCTCAGCTTCAGGAAGGTATTTTGGTGGGGAATCAGGTGAACCGTTATAATGGCCGAATCAACCTGAATCAAAAACTAATCAACAACCGTCTCAATATTGACGTAAACCTAAGTGCTGCCAGTACTTACAATGACCGCCCAAATATCGGAACCTTGGTAGGAGGTGCTTTGGTAGCCAACCCTACCTACAAAGCTTATGATGAAAACGGAAAACCTGTTTATTATAAAGATGGCACCAATCCTTTGATTTCATTGGAGTTATCAGACGATTATACCACAAACAGAAGAATACTGGGTAATATTTCCCCTTCTTTGACAATCATTAAGGGCTTGGTGTATAAACTTAATTATGGTATCGACTTTTCCAATACAGAAAGGGATTATCAAACCCTGCCATATACAGAGCCTTTACAACTGGGTAGCTACAATTATGTAAGAACCAATAATACCAATAAGTTGATTGAAAACTATCTGACTTATTCATTTTCAATAAATAAAATCAATGGCTCGGCTTTGGCAGGACATTCTTACCAAAAGTTTTTCCTATCTGGAAAATCATTTGGAATCGATAAATTCCCGCTTAATGGTATTGAGCCTCGTTTCAATCCGGGATTAGGACAGGATCTTACCCTGGCCAACAACAAACCTTCAGGATATGCCTTAATCAATGAGTTACAGTCTTATTTTACAAGAGTAAACCTTGATTATGCCGATAAATACCTGTTTACCGGTACTTTGAGAGCAGACGGTTCTTCTAAATTTGGAGCAAATAATAAATACGGTCTTTTTCCTTCATTTTCAGCAGGATGGAGAATTTCTGAGGAAGAATTCATGAAAAACATGAAATTCTCAGATTTGAAATTAAGAGCCGGCTGGGGACTTACCGGAAACCAGGAGATTCCTTCCAAAATTACCCATGCTTTGTTTACTTCCAATGTATCAGGTACGACCAGTTACCCACTGGATGGTACAAGTACTTATCCGGCCGGAACGACTTATACCCGTTTGGCCAACCCGGATATTCAATGGGAAGTAGCCTCTCAGTTTGACTTAGGACTTGACTTTTCATTGCTTTCAGGTGGTTTGACAGGTACAATTGATTATTTCAACAAAGTGTCAAAGGATATTCTTCTTGAGGTAATTCCTGCTGACCCGGTACAGCCTGCAGGTACTTATTGGACCAACGTGGCAGACATGAGGATTATCAATAAAGGTTTGGAGTTGGAGTTAAATTACAGAAAAAGGTTAACCAACAGCTTGATCTTCAATATTGGCGGAAATATTACTTTTATCAATAACGTCGTAAAAGATTCCCCATATTCTGTAATTCCTTCAGGTTCTGCCTCAGGGTCGGGTCTTACATCGGCAACCATAAACGGATATATAAACGACCAGCCAATAGGTACATTTTTCCTGAAAGAATTTGTGGGATTTGACGAAAAAGGACTTTCTATCTATCGCGATACCGATGGAGATGGAATACAAAGTGACAAAGACAGAATCGCTGCGGGTACAGCATTGCCCAACAAGCTTTTTAACCTGAATGCAGGACTAGAGTTTAAAGGATTTGATTTGGCTCTGAATTTCAACGGAGTGTCGGGAAACAAAGTTTATGACAACACAGCCAATGCCAATTTTTATAAACTCAGATTGAGCAAAGGCTTGAATGCCACCCAGGAATCAGTTAAATATCCCGAAGAATCAATCAGTAATTCAGCTCCAATCTCAACCAGATTTTTGAAAGATGGTGCTTATTTCAGGCTGAACAATGCGGTATTAGGTTATAATTTTAATACCAAAAAATTAAAAATCAATAATATCTTCCAATCGGCCAGGGTTTCGGTAACCGGTCAAAATCTATTATTATTTACAAAATATGACGGATTTGATCCTGATGTAAACAATGACAGATCGATCAACGGAGTACTTTCCTATGGTATTGATTACTTAACTTATCCAAAGGCTAAGTCTTTTATTTTCAGTGTTAACCTTGGATTTTAATTTTATAAAATAATGAAAAAGAAAAATTTATATTTCATAGCTCTTTCCATATTGTTTCTGATATCGGCAAATTCTTGTACTGATCTCGAAGAACAAGTATTGGATGAAACATTTTCAACCAAATTGACTGATAAACAAACCGCCGATGGTTTGATTGCTCCGGTTTATGCTCTTCTTCCCAATATATACCAACACACTACCTATTTTGCCTTGCAGGAAATCACCACTGATGAGGCGATTTTACCTTACCGTGGGGGTACCGATTGGGGTGATAACGGTATCTACATCGCATTGCATCAGCACACCTATACCAGCAATACTGCCAATGTAATCAACACCTGGAATCCCTTGGTTCAATCTATTTCAAGATGTGTAACTGCCCTGGCTTCTCTCGAAGGTCTCAACGATGCCAACGTAAACCTCTACAAAGCTGAAGCTCGTGGCATGATGGCATACTATAACATGATGGTATTTGACTTGTATGGGATTGCATTCAGAAAAGATGATCCGGGTAAAACTTCGGAAATTCTGAGAGGAAAAGAGGCTTTTGACTTTATAGTTTCAGAGCTTCAGGCAGCTGAGCCTAATTTGGCTGAAAAGACCACGGTAGGTTCAGGCCGATTGACCAAAGCCGGAGTCTGGGGCCTGTTGGCAAGAATGTACATCAATGCACCTGTATATAAAGACAGATATGCCGCCAATATTACTTTTGCCACCGAAGATCTGGATAAGGTTATTAGCTACTGTAACAAAATTATTGACTCGGGTAGTTATAAATTAAGCACTGATTATTTCTCTATTTTCGGTAATAACAATCATGACAATTCTGAATTAATATTTGCCGTTGACCAGCGTCATGACCTCAATGGTCATAACCGTATGGCCTATTTTTCACTTTCGGGTGACATGTATCCGCTTCCGGCTTACCCTGCTGCCAACGGTACAGATGGCCCGGGAATCACTTCTGATTTCTATCAGTCCTGGGCAAAAGCCTATGCACCGGCTGATCCTACTGTTGATCCGAGATTCTTTCAGGATAACCTAAAAAAAGCAGATGATGGAAAAACCACCTGTGCCGACCCAGCCACATTTAAGATAAATCGTGGTATTCAAAGAGGTCAGCAATATGGTTTGATAAGGGTTAACGGCGTATTTCAAAAATGCGAAAATGGCCAGCTGCAGGTTGGACCCATCACAAACCTAAGCCGCAACAGACCCGACAAAAAGGTAATTCATACCGAAAAAATTGATTTTACTCCCGAGGGCTCTGATTATAGCTCTGGCTATAGAGTAGAAAAATATGAGTTTTCGGTGGAATCAACCTCAGGCAGAAACCGTGGAATGGCTGATATTGCTATAGTTAGGCTGGCTGATGTTTATTTGATGCGAGCTGAGGCTCAGTTGAGAAAAGGAAACAATGCCGCTGCATTGGCCGATGTAAATGCCGTGAGAGCCTCTCGAACAGCGACAACTCCTCCACCTGCCCTGACAAGCATTGACCTAAACTCCTTGTTTAGAGAGAGAGGTTTTGAGTTTTACTGGGAAATGCTTCGCAGGACAGACATGGTAAGATTTGGAAAATATGAAGATAGCTGGACAGAAAAAACCAATACGGATAAGTTCAAAAGGATTTTCCCGATTCCTCAAACGGCCATTGACGGAGCATCAAACCTTAAAGGATATTTAACCCAAAACCCTGGATATTAATACGCTTCTTGTTGTACAGAAAAATTAAAACCCCTGATACCTCTAAAATAAAAACCAGTATTGTACAATAGAATAGATTCAATTAAGCTAAAAGGCCGGCAAAGTTTGCCGGCTCTTTTTTTGGGTTGAATAAGATTGAATAGAATATTTTTTAATCTGCTATAGCCATGATTGGATCAGAAGAGACATAATTCGATTTTTTCGCTGACCCTAAGATTGTAAAAATAATTGCAGACAGCCCAAAAACAAAATCTGTAATCAAAATGCCGGAATGGGTTAAAATAGAAAGAAATGTGCTGTCTTCAGCCGTATAACCATGAAAACGAAGTGCTGTAGAAACCGCCAGATGAAATGGGCCTATACCCGCCTGGCTAGGGAATATCCAGCTTAGATTCCCAATAGTAGCCGTGTTGATCAGGCAAACCGGACTCGCATCAATGCCCACTGACAAAAACATCAGGTTGAAAGAAAAAATATAAATTATCCAGATGATTGCCGAATAAATCGAAAACAACAATAAGCTTTTTAGGTCGTGGAGGCTGTGAAAGCCACTTAAAACCAATTTTAAATGGGCATAAATGATGATCCTGATTTTCAATAATTGGCTTCTGAAGATTCGGGCTATAAGGAAAATAACCAAGGGTATTATCAAAAGTCCCATTGCTGAAAACATCAACAGTTTATCTTTGAATGGTGAAAAATCAATGATTTTGAAAAATGAAAAACCGGAATGCAGGGCGGTATAGCTTAATAATAAAATGATTATGATAGAATCAGAAGTCTTTTCGGCAATAAAGGTTCCGATATTTATGGAAGGCGGAAATTTATAATATTTTTTCAGATAAGTTAATCGGGTGATGATGCCGGAATGCGGGATAAAAATATTTGAAAAAAAACTCATCAAAAGTGCCAGTAAGGTTGGGAAAAGCTTCACTTCAGAATGAGATCGCTTAAGTAATATCTGCCATCTTAATGCCCTGAAAATATGCTCTATAATTACCAAAATGAAAAAAGCATAAATATAGCCAGGCTTAATTTTTGACAACCTGGGGAGGATGTCGGCAAAAGTATTTGCACTTAAAAAAAATCCAATACTAATAATCGAGAAAACACCAATCAGAATCTTTTTTTTCATATTTGATTAACCAGTGTTTTATCCGGGAAAAAAGATCTGAAGTCTAACCTTTTGGTAAAAGAAAATCGGGGCGTGTTTTGAATAGCTTTGTAATAGACTTCGGTGTAAAGGCTCAAAAGTTTTTCCCTGATGCGGTCTTTGTCAAATTGTTTAATGAGATTTGCTGAAATCGACTTGCCCATTTGATAAAATTCTTTTTCAGAAAACAGAAGCCTGATAATTAATGAGAATTCTTCATTGTTTTTGGCTTTCAAATATTCGTTTTCATATAATAGTTTATATTCCTCCAGATCTCTGTAAATCACCGGTAAACCTGCCGCTGCTGCTTCCAGCGGAACTAAGGGAGAGTTTTCCTGATAGGAGGGGAATACCAATGCATCGGCTGCAGCATAAATCAGTGGCATATTTTCCTGCGTGATTATTCCCACAAAATGGACATTCTCAGGGGCATTTTCAATTTTCTTATTGATTCGGTTTACTCCTTCCGTTACCAGGCCAAATGGTCTTCCACCTACCCAAACAAAAGCGAATTCAGGATTTTGGGAGGCTATTTCCAAAAAATCCTCGACACCCTTGCGTTTTTGTAACTGGCCTACGCCTAAAACTATTTTTTTATGGGTCGAAATACCCAGCATTTCCCTTCCTTTTTCTCTGGATCCATTTTTAGGATACCACTTTGAAAAGTCAATGGGATTGTCTAATCTGAAAATTCTTGATTTCACATTCAGTTTTCTCAGGCGGTTTTCCACCATGGGTGAAATGGCAATGCATACATCAGCGTGGTTAAACACCATTTTGAAATATAAATTGGCAAAAGGCAATACTAAACCGGAAAATATTACGGATCCTTTAACAGTATCTGGAGTGGTATGCACGGTGTGTATTCTTCTTCCTTTGTATCCGGTCGATTTTAGGAAATAATATAATCCATATGAATGGGAATGAAAAATATCCCCTTTGCCTTGTCCGTTGGTAATTACTTCCAGGTCTTTTTTTTCTTTTAACAAGTTTTTCATTCCGATAAATGCAGAATGTACACCTGTACCCTGGGTCATAAATTCTGTAGATGAAACCAGATGTATTTTACTAATAGGTCGATAAAAACTTGGACACAAAACTAAGTTAACAATTAATTAGATTTGTGTATGTCAAAACATCAAAAAACATGGTCATCAGAAGAGAAGG
>Ga0056913_1000158_pt1 | contig 99589 bp, 106 predicted proteins | sample EBPBio282013_DNA_FD_55170 | JGI IMG/M metagenome (GOLD analysis project Ga0056913, IMG submission 55170) | Wastewater treatment Type I Accumulibacter community from EBPR Bioreactor in Madison, WI, USA - Reactor 2_5/28/2013_ DNA (Hybrid Assembly) | ecosystem: Engineered > Bioreactor > EBPR >... | reverse complement strand
GGCTGCTGCGCGCCCACCGCGTCGTCGACGTTCATCGAGAAGGGCGGAACGCATACTACGCTCTCGCCGACTCGCATGTTCGCCTCCTGCTGGACCTGGCTCTCGAGCATGTCGGCCACTCGATCCTGCTGCACCCCACCGATCCTGCCGACAGCTTCGCCGGTGACGAATCGTGCATCCAGCAGCCCATGAAATAGAACTGGACTCCGTGTACCATCCCCGCGCAACCCCTGCAGTTCTCACAACTCTTGTCGTCGCGGCACTCACGCTCGGCATCACCTCGCCCGCGGTGGCGCACGACGGCCTCATCGCAGCATCGCCCGAACCGGGCTCCTCGGTGACGACGGAACTAAGCCAGGTGACCCTGGATTTCAGCCAAGACTTCCTCGACCTGGGGGGCCTCACGACCGCGTTCGCGATCCAGGTAAGCGGTCCTGATGGCAACTTCTACCACGTCGGCTGCGTCACGGTGCAGCCATCGCGTATTTCCATCGGCACGCAGCTTGGCGAGAGTGGTCAGTACACGGTCGTGTGGCAGATCGTCTCGTCCGATGGGCACCCCACATCAGACACATACCAGTTCAGCTACAACAAGCCAGCAGACACCGTCGCCGCCGCCGGCAGCGCTATCGCCGATACGTGCACTCCTGCAGTGACTCCCCCGCCCTCTGCCAGCAGCGAACCGTTTGCGAGCTCCGGCCCAACGCCGCCCTCCCCGCCCGCGGACGGCGATGCTCCTGCCGCTGCACCGCTACCGCTCATCATCGGGGGAATCGGGGCCCTTACGCTAGCCGTCACGGCCGTGGTGGTACTCGTCCGGCGCCGCCGCTCTCCCTAGCGGTCCGGGCGTGCCCCGGCAGCACGCCCGCAATCGCACCCATACCATTGGAAGGTGACAGTTGTGAGGATCACAGTTCGACGACGGCTCAACACCGCCGTCGCGCTGCGTGTACTCACCATCGCCCTCACGAGCCTCGTCCTGCTGCTGGGCGCACTTGCCGCCCACCACGCCGAAGCCTCCACATTCGAGGCCGACTACACGGCCAGCGGTCAGCTGCAGGACGAACACGCGCCCATCCTGACCGGCGATCCGGTTTCCGCGACCGCCGGTGCCGAAAGCGTTCTGGTGACGCTCGCCGCCGGATGTGTTGCATTCGCCATCTGCTGCGTCATCGCTCTGGCGTTGCTCACCCGCGCACAATGGGCGGCCCTTCTCGCCCGCTACCGTGGTGCCGCTACCGCCTCCCAGGTGCGCAACCTCCCCCTCACCACGTTCCCCTCAGCGCTGGCTGCGCCATCGCTGTTCTCGCTCTCCATCAGTCGCACGTAGACGCGGGTTTGACTCTCACACCGCCGGTGTGAGCGTTCGCTTTGGCGCCCAAAGTGCCGCCTCGCCCTCCCTTTGTTGACGACCCGGAAAGTTCATGAACACAAACACGAAAGTTGCCCTCGGATTCACCGCAGTTGTGATCCTCATCGTCCTAGCCTTCATCACCGTTGCGATCATCCAGGCGCAGAACCGACCACAAGCAATCCCAGACCCAACCACCGGGCTCGCTCCGACCGTACGAGAAGACAGTCACCGTCTGACTAATCCCGAGTCGTCGACGGTGACGTTCGTCGAGTTCCTCGACTTCGAGTGCGAGGCGTGCGGGGCCGCATTCCCCTATGTCGAGCAACTTCGTGCCGAGTACGGCGATCGAGTGACCTTTGTCATGCGTTACTTTCCCCTTCCGTCGCACTTCAATTCCACCAACGCCGCCGTTGCGGCGGAAGCAGCCGCGCGACAGGGCCAACTCGAAGCGATGTACCAGAAGTTGTTCGAATCGCAGAGTGAATGGGGCGAGAAACAAGACTCCCAGGCTCCTCTTTTTCGGACCTACGCTGAGGAGTTGGGTCTGGTTATGGGGCAATACGACGCCGATATCGCGGATCCGAGCACCCTCGAGCGGGTCAAATCTGACTTCGACGACGGTGTCGCGCTCGGCGTGGCAAGCACACCGACAATGTACGTAAACGATGTCCTCGTCGAGCTGACATCGTTCGAGGACATCAGAACGGCCGTCGAGAATGCGCTTGCCGAATGACCAGGAACCCGCCATCGCTGAGCCATAAGCGGGTGATCATCGTCGGCGCTGGCCAAGCCGGACTGGCGATGGGTTACTCGCTGATGCAAAAGGGGTTGCGACCTCAAGAGGACTTCGTGCTGATCGATGCTGCAGCACGAGATCACGTCGCCTGGACGAGCCGTTGGCACTCGCTCACGCTCTTCACTTCAGCGCAGTACTCGGCCCTGTCCGGGATGGCCTTTCCCGGCGACCCGAACCGATACCCTCGGGCGGATGAGGTCGCTGAGTATCTGAGAGACTATGCGGATCAAATGGGTCTTCGTCCGGTCTGGGGCGTACGAGCTCTTGCCGTGACCCCGAGCGCAGGCAGCCGAAGTCTCACCCTGCGCACCAGCGACGGGGACTTTGACACCCGCAATGTCGTGGCGGCGACCGGACCATTCAGCGTGCCGCGCCTTCCCCCTTGGGCCGGCGGCACAGTAGTTCCTGGGATCAATATTCACAGCAGCCAATACACCCACCCCAAGCAAATACCGCAGGGGACGGTGCTGATCGTGGGCGCCGGGAACACAGGACGTCAACTGGCGCGGGAGTTGTCGTTCTCGCACGACGTTACGCTGGCCAGCGGCTCGACCCAGCCCGAACTTCCCCAACGCCTGTTTGGCCGCGATGTGTTCGCCTGGCTCACCCGTACCGGCCTGTTGTCGTTCCCGGTACCGCCGCCAGTGCGCGGTTCCCTCGCGCGCAGAGAGGTTGTCATCGGCAACCCGTTGCCAGAGCTTCGAACTCTGGGCGTGAGCACGGTGGGACGCGTAACGAGCAGCAGCGAAGGTGTCTTCCCCATTGAGGACAGTTCCCCGGTGACTCCAGACTCGGTGATCTGGGCGACGGGGTTCGAGCCAGGATTCGACTGGCTTCCCGGCGATACACGAACCCGCGATGGGCATGTTATCCAGCGTCGAGGAGCGACGCGAATGGCGGGATTGTTCGTTCTCGGCCTGCCGTGGATGCGCAGCCGAGGTTCGGCTCTCATCACCTGCGTCAGCTCTGACGCATCCCACATCGCCCGGCTGATTCGGGACCGACCGTGATCGCCCGCATCCTCGCCGCCGCGACCGCCTTGGTGATTGCGGGCTTACTCGTCGGATGCACGCAAGGAGCAGATCGTTCGGCAGAACCGAGCCAGAACTATGTGTCCGGTGATGGCACCGTGACGGAATTCCCCCTTGGCAATCGCGGTGACCCGATCAAGTTCACAGGAGTAACCGACGCGGGCGAAATAGCACGCAGCGAAGACTACCTGGGTGATGTTCTCGTCGTGAACTTCTGGTATGCGACATGCCCGCCATGCCGTTTGGAAGCCCCCTGGCTGGAGGAGCTCAATCAGAAGTACGCCGCAGACGGGGTGCAGTTTCTCGGGGTGAACATCCGGGATGGTGCACAAACAGCTCAAGTTTTCGCCGAGAAGTTCGGCATTACCTACCCGTCAATCATCGACAGTGGCGGTCTTGTCACGCTCGCGTTCTCAGGCCTGGCCTCGCCCACGGCGGTGCCGACCACGCTCGTGCTTGACCGGGACGGGACCGTGGCGTCGAGAATTGTCGGTTTGCTGGAGAAATCCACCCTCGACGCACTCATTCGCACTGCGCTCAATGGCACGGGCGAGGCCGGGGCCGATTGATGAACGATATCGGGGGTTTCTTCGCCGAGACCGTGTTCTCGGGCGCACTACTCATTGCAATACCCCTGGCGATAATTGCGGGCGTAGTGTCATTCCTCTCCCCCTGCGTGCTCCCCCTCGTGCCCGGGTTTCTCGGATACGTTTCCGGACTTGCCGACCCGACGGCGTCTGCCGGCCGCAGACGCGTCGTTATCGGAACTGCGCTATTCGTCTTGGGTTTCTCGATCGTTTTCGTGGTCTACGGCACAGCGTTCGGGGCTGTGGGGATGTGGCTTACTCGCTGGCAAGACGTGCTCACCCGAATACTCGGCGCGCTAGTGATCGTCATGGGTTTCGTCATGACCGGCGCACTGGGGTGGTTCCAGCGCACCCGCAAACCCTCCTGGACCCCTGCCGTCGGCCTCGCGGGCGCCCCCCTGCTCGGGGTGGTCTTCGGATTGGGCTGGACTCCATGCATCGGGCCGACACTGAGCGCTGTCATTGCGCTCAGCCTCACCGGTGGCAGCCCCTGGCGTGGGGCGGTGCTCGCATTCGCCTACTGCCTTGGCATCGGAATACCCTTCCTTCTCGCCGCACTCGGCGTCGGGTGGGCTACGCGCGGTATGTCCCTCGTTCGCCGCCATATCCGGGTCATCAACCTCATCGGCGGAGCTACCCTGATCATTCTCGGCATCCTCATGGTGACCGGAGTGTGGAGCGCACTCATCCTCTCCCTACAGGGGGTCATCGGCTCGTTTGTGACGGTGGTGTGAATATGAACAGCAGTGAAGATTTCCCCGGGCGTCGGCTCGGCGTGATCGGTCTGATTCTTGCCATGACCGTGTCGGTCGTCGGGATTGTCGTCAGCATCGTCGCGCTGATCACGTCGATGCGGGCGAAGCGGCGAAACCCTGCCGCGGTCGCCGGGATCGTTCTCGGCGCTCTGGGAACCGTGGCTTTCGTCTTCGCATTCTGGTTTATCGTGCAGTTCTTCGCCGGGAACATCGGACCATGCGCCGAACTCGGGCCGGGCACCCATAGCGATGGGCTCGCCACCTACGAATGCGGACCCGCATGATCGCCCAACTTGAGGTGCCGGACTGGGTTCCCGACGTGCCGCCAGACCTAGCGGGATACCTCACGATCGCTCCCGCCGCTCCATTGCTCCTGCCGGCGACCGCGATCCTTCTCGCCGTCGTCTACCTCGCGGGCGCTGTGCGACTGTGGTCACAGAAACGCCGGTGGTCCATCGGACGCACGCTGCTGTTCCTGTGCGGCTGTCTTCTCATCTTCGCCGTCACGGGCACGAACGTTGAAGGCTACGGGTACGGGATGTTCTCCGTCTTCATGTTCCAGCAGCTCACGCTGATGATGATCGTTCCCGTGTTTCTTGTTCTCGGCGCACCCGGGACTCTGCTTCTGCGCGCAACCCCCCATCGATTCGGTGGCCAACTGGTTCTCCGGGCGGCCCATTGGGGGCTGCGTTCTCGGCTCGGAAAACTCCTGATCCATCCGGGCTTCGCTCTTCCCTTGTTTCTGATCAGCTTTTACGGGCTGTACCTCGGCGCCATCGCCGACGCGTTCCTGGCAACACAATTCGGGCACACAACACTCGAGGTGCTGTTCTTGGTCTCCGGAGTGCTGTTCACCGTTCCAGTCCTCAGCGTCGACCCACTACCCCGACGCCAGAACCACGCCGGCCGCCTGCTGGATGTCTTCGGTGAGATGGCCCTCCACGCATTCTTCGGCGTGATCGTGATGATGGCCGCCACACCACTGGTCGCGGCGTTCGCAAACCCGCCCGCGAGCTGGAACGTAGATCCGATCGCCGACCAACAGCTCGCAGGAGCCCTCGCTTGGTCCTACGGCGAGTTCCCCAACCTGATCATCGTGCTCATCCTTCTGCACGCCTGGTACCTGTCCGACACTAAGCGATCACGGATAGCCGACGAGAGGGCGGACAAGGAAGGCACACCAGAGCTCGACTCCTACAACGCGTACCTCGAATCGCTCACCCGGGCGGCCGACCGCAACCCAACCCGCAAGGAACCCTCGTGACCAGCTACCTCGTCGTAACGATCGTCGTGTTCGTCGCAATCGGAATCGGGGCGTGGCTGACGTTTAAGCGCATGGACGATCGCTTCAAATGAAAGGCAGATTGCGCATGACCAAGAGGACGATCCTGCGACCACTTGTCCCAAGGGATAGTCAACGAAGTGCCTCCCTGCTCCTCGCCGGAACCGTCCTCCTCGGATTCGTCGGTTCACTGGTGTTGCTCGGCCCGGCCGCATCTGCCCGGGCCACTGACTATCCGACCTGGGGCGATGTCGCCGCGGTGCGAAACGATCAGGCAGCTGCACAGAATGCGATCGCACGGATCGAAGGATTGCTGGCGGGGCTCCAGTCAGAGGCTGCTCGTACCGCTGCTGACTCAGAAACCAAGGGCACCCTGTGGCGGGCAGCCGACGAGAAGTTTCAAGTCGCCGCTCTACGGGCAGAAAACCTGCAGAACCAAGCGGACCTGGCGAGCGAGCTCGCGAACTCGTCCCAGCAGCGCGCCGGGCAGATGGCTGCGCAGCTCGCGCGCGGTGGGAGTGGACGGGACCTAGTCGCCGAGCTTCTGACGAGCACCTCGGATCCGGCGGACCTTCTCTATAACCTCGGCATGTCCAGCAAGATCTCCGAGCAGGCGAACACGATCTACGAACGCGCGCTACAAGATCGCAACACGGCACAAGCGCTAACCGACCAGGCCGACGTTGCGAAGGCCGAGCTGGAAGTGTTGCGGAAGGCGGCCGAGAAGCTATTCGTCGAGGCGCAGGCCGCGGCGATAGCGGCAGCTGACGCGCTGCGCGAGCAAGAGGAGAATCAAGCGAGGCTGCAGCAGCAACTCACGGTGCTCACCGAGAAGAGAGCCGCAACCGAAGCGGACTACCTCGCTGGCGTACGCGAACGCATCGGAAGCGGCGCAAGCCTTGACGCTGGGGAGATCAGCCTCAGTGGCTGGGCCAAACCCGTCTCGGGGCGCATCACGGATTCATTCGGATGGCGGATCTCCCCCACTGCGGGAGCATCCAGCTATCACCAGGGGACCGACATCGGTGCTGGCTGCGGCCAACCGCTGTACGCCGCCTCTAGCGGCACAGTTATTTACGCGGGCTGGAACGGGGGCTATGGCAACTTCGTCATGATCGATCATGGCAGCGGTGTCACCACCTCCTACGCACACATCCGCGACGGAGGCATCCTCGTTTCCTACGGTCAATACGTCGACGTTGCCACAAACATCGCCCAAGTTGGTACCACCGGCACGTCGACCGGCTGCCACTCCCACTATGAGGTGCGCATCAACGGCACGGCCACCGATGCTGAGGTGTTCATGAGAAACCAAGGGATAACCCTCGGATGACACCCGCGCGGTGGGGAGGTTTCGCGATGCTCGTAATCGTCGTCGTCATCTTGGCGACTATTTTGTTGTCAAACCAAGGCGGAGCTTGCGCACAGGCCAAGCAGGCCTACACGATCGCCATTACGTCTCCCGACCCTCAAGACAGGGCTACCGCGCTGACTCTGTACTACCTCAAGAAGGGAGAGTGTGAGGCCGCTGGAGGAACCGTTGGAGACTGAGCCGGACCCTTTGGTTGTGTCTTAGTCGAAAAGTTCGCTGAGCCAGCTCTCCTTCTTCCGCTTTCTTCCGTACTGGTCGTACCCTCCACCGGAATGGTGACCTCCCCCGTCTTGATATTGCGGCGGGGCTGGGTTCTGCCCGGTCGCGTTCTGCCCCGCGCTAGGTGCGGCCAAGGACCGCTCCACGATCTTGTCGAGCTCCCCGCGATCCAACCACACACCACGGCACGTCGGGCAATAGTCAATCTCGATACCGGATCGCTCCGACATCACCAGCGTGGTCTCGTCAATCGGACACTTCATGCGAACCCTCTTCCAAAATTTCGTTTGCTCAAGCGTACGAACAGCGCCTGAGAAACCGCCAAACTCCTCGAGGCAGGGAATCACGTCAGGGTGAGGCTCTGGGGCGGTTCTGTGTCCCCTTCGTTGCCGGCCATCGCGCTCAGCCCGCGCTCGGCAGGCGGGAGAATCCGGCGACATTTGGATGGTGGCGTTGACTCATACATTATGCAATAATCTGCGTATGCATGCAGATAAGGAAATTGGGGGCATCGATCCCGACAGCCAGTTCGTTGAACTCGCTGTTGAGGTCTTCGCGATGCTCGCCGATGCGACCAGGGTTCGCCTGATTCTCGCCCTAAAGGATGGCGAGATGTCCGTGAATCATTTGGCCGACATCGTCGACAAATCGCCGGCATCCGTTTCGCAGCATCTCGCCAAGCTGCGGCTGGCACGCTTCGTGTCCAGCCGCCAGGAGGGTACGCGTGTGTTTTACCGGCTCGAGTACGAGCACGCGAGCCGGCTGGTTGCCGACGCGATCTTCCAAGCCGAGCACTCCGTGGGTGGAATCCCGCGCCACCACCAGCAGGAAGCGCAGGACACTCCATGAGCACAACGCCCGCACACCCTCACGACGAGCACGAGCACGAGCACGACGAGCACAGTGATGGCGGCCATGCGCACGATGATCATGCCCATGACGGTCACGATCACGATCACGGACCGAGCGGGCACTCGCATCCGACCGGGATCAAAGGTTTCTTCTACGGCTTGTTCGTGCCGCACTCGCATGACGCAGCCGACTCCATCGACAACGCGCTGGAGGCAAGCAAGGAGGGCGTGAGGGCCCTGAAGATCAGCCTTGTGATCCTGCTCGTGACCACTGTTCTTCAGCTCGCGGTCGTGGTGATCAGTGGATCGGTCGCGCTTCTCGCGGACACCATTCACAACTTCTCGGATGCCCTTACTGCCGTGCCGCTGTGGATCGCGTTCATCCTCGGCCGGCGGGCAGCAACCCGCCGCTACACCTACGGCTTCGGCCGCGCCGAAGATCTCGCGGGCCTCTTCATCGTTGTCGTGGTCGCGGCATCTGCGATCGTCGCAGCATGGCAGTCCATCGACCGCCTCATCAATCCGCAACCGCTTCACAACCTGTGGTGGGTTCTCGCCGCCGGGGTGATCGGCTTCCTCGGCAACGAGATCGTCGCCGTTTACCGAATCCGAGTCGGACAGAAGATCGGCTCGGCAGCCCTCGTCGCCGACGGTGTGCACGCACGCACCGACGGGTTCACTTCCCTCGCCGTCGTCGTTGGCGCGATAGGCGTCATGCTCGGCTTCCCCCTGGCCGACCCCATCGTCGGCCTCGTCATCTCCGCCGCGATCATCGTGCTGCTCTGGGGAACGGTGCGAAGCATCGGCCGCCGACTCATGGACGGCATTGAACCGGAACTGGTCGACAAAGCCCGCGCCGCGCTTGAGACCACGCCCGGGGTGATCGCCGTGCCGCGACTGCAACTGCGCTGGGTCGGACACCGGCTTCAGGGGACAGCGACTCTAGTCGTGGCCGACCGGGCGCTCTCGGAGATCGAGTCGATCCTCCACGAAGCAGAGCACGAGCTGGGGCACGCCCTCCCGAACCTCGATGACATGGTTTTGCGAACCGCGACCACAAGCGCGGAGACCGCCCCACACTCACACGACCACTAGCTGCTCGACGCGACCGGGCTCACTGATCCGTTTCACGACCGTCGAAGGCGTTCGTCACCGGTTTTCTATCGGCGCAGATATACCCCTAGGGGGTATAGTGGTTCGTGGTCCACACCGGGCCCGGAGCCAGGGGGTTCACCATGAATGTTGTCGTCGTCGTGATCGCAGGCGCCCTAACGGCGCTACTTGCTTGGTATTTCTTCGCCCCCCGTACTGCCAAGCGCGCAGCCGTCGACGGAGACGTTCAGGTACAGACGATCAAAGTCAGCGGCGGCTACTCCCCTAGCGTCGTCGAGGTTGCACAAGGTGTCAGGACCCGCTTGTTGTTCGACCGCCAGGAGACCGGGGACTGCTCCTCGCGAGTGGTTTTCCCGGACTTCAAGGTGAACCAGAGCCTGCCTGCATATGCCACGACTGCCGTGGAGTTCACTCCAGACCAAGTCGGCGACTTCGAGTTCGCCTGCGGAATGAACATGTTGCACGGCACGGTACGGGTCGTTGCCGCAGCTGAAGGCCAAACTGCGACGGCACTGCTCGACGCCCCCACAATCACGGAATCTCACGAGGGCGGCATCGACGAGTTCGCTCTGGGGGATGACGGAGACCACGAGGCGGAGGAGCACGCAAGGGAGATCCGGGATCTGCTTCGCCGCGTGATCGTCGGTGCCGTGCTAACGCTCCCCGTATTCCTGTCGGTAATGGCCCATGACCTCTTCGGGGCGATGTGGGTACCCGCCTTGCTGATGACGCCGTGGTTCCAATTCCTGCTGATCACCCCGGTCATGATCTACACGGGCTGGCCGATTCACCGCACAGGCTGGTTGGCGTTGACCCACCGGGCAGCGGAGATGAACTCGCTCATCACACTCGGCACGATCGCTGCTTACGGATTCAGCCTCGTCGCCACGTTTCTTCCCTCGGCATTGCCTGCGGAAGCGCGCGGGGTGTACTTCGAGGCTGTTGGCGTCATCCTCACGTTGATTCTCATTGGCCGGCTGTTGGAGACGCGCGCCAAGGCGGGTACAGGTCAGGCGATCCGCACACTGATCGGCCTGCAGCCGCGCACAGCCCGGGTGGTCCGTGGCGACAGCGAGTTGGAGATCCCGGTCGGTGAGGTCGCCGCCGGCGACATTGTGGTCATCCGCCCTGGTGAGAAGCTCCCGGTTGACGGTCAGGTCGTCGAGGGCAGCTCCGCGGTGGATGAGTCGATGATCACGGGCGAGCCGCTGCCGGTGGTCAAGACCATTGGCGACACGGTGATCGGGGCAACGATCAACCAGACCGGCTCATTCCGATACACGGTTACCAAAGTGGGCGCGGATACGATGCTCGCTCAGATCATCAGGCTGGTGCGCGAGGCCCAAGGTTCAAAGGCGCCCATCCAGCGCTTGGCCGACAAGGTTTCGGGCTACTTCGTACCGGCGGTCATCGCCATTGCCATCTGGACGTTCGCCGCGTGGTGGGTCTTCGGTCCGCCGCCGTCCGGCGTTTTTGCTCTGGTTGCCGCGGTTGCCGTCCTCATCATCGCCTGCCCCTGCGCGCTCGGTCTCGCGACGCCACTGTCCATCACCGTCGCCACCGGGAAGGCAGCGAGCAACGGCATTCTCATCCGGTCCGCTCAGGCGCTCGAGAGCGCCCACAAGATCAACACTGTTGTGCTCGACAAGACGGGCACGATCACCAACGGCACCCCCATCCTCACTGACGTGCTGCCTGCCGTCGGGTTTGACTCGGACGAGTTGCTGGCGCTGATCGCGACCGCCGAACGCGACTCTGAACATCCCCTGGCCGCCGCGATCGTCGCCGGCGCCAAAGAGCGCAGCATAAACGTGGGCCGCTCGTCGCTGTTCGAGTCGATCACGGGCCAAGGCGTTCGCGCCACCGTCGACGGCAGAACAGTCCTGATCGGCAACGCTCGTCTTCTGTCGGCTGCAGGCGTAGACAGCTCAGCTCTCACCGCTGATCTGGAAGCGTTGGCCGGTGACGGCAAGACCCCGATGCTCGCGGCCGTTGACGGCCGTGCAGCTGGGGTTCTGGGTGTTGCAGACACCATCAAAGAAGGCTCTGCTGCTGCGATCGCCGGGCTAGTCGCCCGCGGCATCGACGTCGTAATGATGACCGGCGACAACCGGGCCACTGCGGCGGCCATCGCCCGACAGGTCGGCATCGGCAGGGTCGTGGCGGAGGTCATGCCCGAGCACAAGGCACGCGAGGTTCGCCGCCTGCAGGAGGAGGGCCGCGTTGTCGGCATGGTCGGGGATGGAATCAACGACGCCCCGGCCCTCGCCCAGGCCGACGTGGGCTCGGCGATCGGTACGGGCACTGATGTTGCGATCGAAGCGTCCGACATCACCCTGATCTCCGGAAACCTGTCCGGCCTTGTCACTGCGATCGACCTATCCCGCGCCACCATGCGCAACATCAAGCAGAACCTCGGGTTCGCCTTCGGTTACAACATCATCGGCATCCCCCTCGCCGCTGGGGTCCTGTACCCGACGTTCGGCCTGCTACTTAGCCCGATGATCGCCGCCCTCGCAATGGCGCTCTCGTCGCTGTCTGTCGTCACCAACTCGAGCCGGCTCCGCCGGTTCACCCCCAAGCCCGCGGCCATCCCGGCCACGGCCTCAACCACCAATCCGGTGGTTGAGATCGGCACCCAACACGAAAGCAAGGACACTGAAATGACACACGACCACGACACCGCACCCGCAAGCGCAACGGCGCTCGTCACCGACCCCGTCTGCGGCATGAACATCGACCCGAAGACCGCGGCAGCAACGCGAGAGCACGACGGAACGACGTTCTACTTCTGCTCCACTGGCTGCGCTGCCAGCTTCGACGCCGACCCGCACAAGTACGGCCACCCCCACGCCCACTGAGTCACCGGAACAGGAGAACAATCAGTGCACGGCTATGTCGGAAACAAGGATGCCCTGCTGGCCCGTCTGCGGCGAGTAGAAGGACAGGTGCGCGGACTTGCCCGAATGGTCGAAGACGACACCTACTGCATCGACGTTCTCACCCAGGTGTCCGCCACGACCAAAGCCCTCGAAGCGGTCGCTCTCGCACTACTAGACGACCACTTGATGCACTGCGTCGCTGAAGCCACCGAACAGGGCGGCCCCGTAGCAGAAGAGAAACTCCGTGAGGCAAGCGCGGCGATCGCGCGCCTCGTCCGCTCGTGACTACGACCGCCGACCCGGGATTGCAGATGCCGTCTTCGCCCGCTCGACTCGGTATCCGCGAACGTGAAGCCTGGGTAGTGGTCGTAGCGGGCGGCGCGGGACTTGCCTCGGCCTATTGGGATGATTCGTGGCACACCACGTTGGGTCGGGACAGCGCGCTCATTCCCCCGCACCTTCTTCTCTACGTCTCGATTATCTCGGTCGGGCTCGTTCTCGCCGTCTGGATGGTGAGGATGTTTGGGAGCACGCGGTCCATCCCCGCCGTGCTCCGTGCACCCGGGTTTCTTCTCGCCGCTGCCGCTGCCGCTGCTACGGCCGCGGCAGCGCCGGCGGACGCAGTCTGGCACGCGGCCTTCGGTCGGGATGCGGTTCTCTGGTCGCCGCCACATCTGCTTTCCGTGGTAGCTACCACGATTCTCCTAGCGGCGCTACTGATCGGACTCGACCAGCGCAGCAGCCGTGCACTTCGTGTCGCACTCTCCGCAGCCCTACTCGGAGCCACGCAGATCAGTCTGATGGAGTACGACACCGACGTTCCGCAGTTCTCCGAAGTCCTCTACCTACCCCTGCTGCTCGTGACGAGCCTCGGGGCCGCCTGGGTGATCATCAAAACGGCCGGGTTCCGGTATGCGGTCTCGTTCGCAGTGGTGGCCTATGTCGTCTTCCGGATACTGATTCTGATCGTCCTCGGGGTTCCCGGATGGATTGGACCTGACATCCCTCTGGCGCTGTTCGGGCTGGTGCTATTGGACCTACCGCGCTCGGCTAACCACTGGCGGTGGCCGCTCGCCATCGGTGCCGTCTCGTCTTTCCAGGTGGCCGCGAGCCTCACGGGAGTGAGTAGCGTGGATCCGGCTTCGGTTTTGCGTTCAGCGTTCGTGCCGGCAGTGATCGTGGCGCTGATCTCTCTGGCCATTCTCATTCGTCGCCCAACGGCTCGTGCTGCCCTTATCCTCCTCTTCGCGCTAGGCGCAGCCGTGTCCACTCCGAGCCCGGCCTTCGCCCACGACCCCGGTCAGGGTCCATCGTTTGGGACTGCGACCATGGTTCTGTCCGGGAACGGATCGGGACGAATCGAGGTGAGCGTTTCGAAGATCGAAACGACGGCGAGCGTTGACCTGCAACCAGACCGTGTCATCGCCCGGCGGGCCGGCCAAACAGTCTCCGGAACGCTGGGATCGAGCGGCGAAGCCGGAGCCTTCAGCGGTTCTATTCAGCTCCCGAGTCCCGGCTTGTGGTTCATCTACGCGGAGTTCACGGACGGGACACAGTCGCTGGAGATCTGGCTGCCCGTGCAGCATGACTTGGAGTCCACCCGCGCTGAACAGCGCGCCCTCTACGAACCGGTCGGCACCGACGAACACAAGCCCCTCGTGGAGTACCTCGCAGGCGGTCTACTTCTTGTCGTCAGCGCGGCCCTCGTCGGGTGGTTGATCGCGGCCGTGCAAAGATCGAGACGGACCGTCCGTACCGCGACTCGGTAGCCACCAATTGCGATCCATGAGCTCGCGACCAGCACCAGCAATCGAAACCCTCCACAGCACCGACCGAACCCTTGGCGCAACCCACCCTGATGCGGACATTAGGCTTAGAAAGTTCACCAATCGCGAAGGAGGTGCGGATATGAAAGCGATCCTTGTTGCGCTCCGCGCCTCCCCGCGTGGCCGCTTGGCGCTTGCTCTGTTCGCGGTGCCTGCGATCCTTATTGGGCTTCTGGCCATGCACGTCCTCACCACCGGGAACATGGCCGACACCGCCGATCACCACTCCAGCGTCTCACTAGCGGCGGCTGCGGTAGACGAAATGGCGATAGCTCCGAGCCCTGACCCTAGCCCTGTCTCGGATGACTGCGGCGGGGTGTGCATGCCCAGCCATGACATGCTCGGGATCTTGTGTGTTCTCGCTCTCCTCGCGGGAGTGATTCTGTTCGCCCTGCATCCGGCACTTACCGGCTGGCCGACTCTCACGCGAATACTCAGACCACTCCGCCTGACGGTTGCTGCGTTAGCTCCCCCTAATCCCCCATCACTGCACGTTCTCTCGATCAGCCGGACCTGATTCGTGCGATCTGGCCCGCCCAGACCGTATTCACCCCACCGGGTGCCCGAATTCTGTTATTCCACTGAAAGAGATAGGACTCTGATGAACTTCCGAACCGCCGCGCTGGCTGCGAGCGCCCTCACTATTGCACTCGTCCTCGCGGGCTGCAGCGCAACCACAACCACAACCATGCCCTCGGACATGCCGGGGATGCCGGGCATGGATTCGCCTTCAAATGCCGCCCCCCAATTCAACGACTCAGACATAGCCTTTGTCATGCAGATGATTCCGCACCATCAGCAGGCGGTCGAGATGGCCGACATTCTGCTTGACAAGACAGATGTCGACTCCCGTGTTGTTGAACTAGCCACACAAGTCAAAGCAGCCCAAGGACCCGAGATCACCACAATGACCTCTTGGCTAGAGACCTGGGGTCTGGCCGCGCCGGAGCCAATGGAAGGGATGGTGATGAACGGAATGATGTCGCCCGACGAGATGGACGCGCTCACCAACGCCTCCGGCCCTGACTCGTCGAAGCTATTCCTTCAGCAGATGATCCAGCACCACCAGGGTGCAATCGATATGGCCAACGAGGAGCTGTCGGCGGGCATGAACGCACCCGCTCTCACCCTAGCCAAGGCGATTCTCGATGCCCAGACGGCGGAGATCGCAACGATGCAGAGCATTCTCGACACGCTCTAGCGAGCTGGGCGGGCAGATGCCCCTTGGCTTCGGCCCGCCCACCCCCGTTCTCGACAATTCTCCGTGGATTGGGTAGGTGTAATGAACTCTCCGTCAATTGCAATTTTCCTTGTGTGCTTGGTGCTCCTTGCAGTCGTACTCGGCTCAGCTCTAATTGCTACGGCCACTATGTGACCAGCATGAACCGCACAAAAGTGACGACGTTCGCTTCCGCCGTCGGGGCTGTCGCCAGCGCGATGATGCTCCTCACCGGCTGCTCCTCGGACGACAACAACACTGGCAACCTCACGGAGCCGTCCGGGCATTCTAATTTCCATCGTTTCGATGTCGCCGTCGCTGTGATCCTGACCCCGTCGTCGATTTCGCAGCCATCGCTGCCTCACCGATGATTGACGACCGAGACGCTCGCGCACAGCGATCGAGCGATCCGCTGCGCGATAAGCGCGTGCATGTCTTGGGAACAGGCATAGTCGCGGCAGCGATCGGCACCGCACTCACGAACACTGGCCTCATCGAAGGACTGGACTTCGTGATCATCGACCCCAATGAAATCGAGACGACCGGCGAAGGCGATCTCAGTCCTGCAGCGACGCCACGGGTGGTGTCGATCAGCTACGGGCCCAAGGGCGAAGATCTGACACTTGTCACATCGGCCGGGACCATCGCGGCGCGCAACATCGTAGTCGCCAACGACGCGATCTGGCATAACAGTGGGCTCGCATCCGAGCTGTCGGTGCGTCGTGCCGACAAGTCCGAGCGAGCTGGCCCAGCCTTCACCGGCCGGCCGGTGCCGGGCTTGTTCACTGTTGGATATCCGGATGCCGCAACACGATCCGAGCAGTTCACACTCGACGCTGCGGCGGCACTTATTGCCGCGCTCATCGAGCAACGTAGGTGAGTAGAAAAGTCTCGCGTCTGCCGCGGTCGGCTGATTTACAGGTTCGGCGAACGCTTTAGCAAGTAACCTAGGGGGATGGCGGAGTGGAAGGCGGGCGAGATGAATGCCATCATGGCGCTTTCGTCACGTCCACATTCCAGCTGGCGGCGTGTGGTGATAGCCCTGTTCGCAGTGCCCGCGATTCTCATCGGTCTTCTAGCCATGCACTTCCTCGCGTCGGAGTCTCTAGCCCCAGAGGCTCATTCCATGAGCGCTTCAGTCGCGGATTACCCGACTCTCGTGAACATGCACAACGACGAGCCGGCGCCCGAAGGGTGCGCCGAGACGTGCGGACCAACACACGACATGCTCGGCATGGCATGCCTGCTTGCACTGCTAGTTTCAGCGATCCTCATCATCTTCCGCGTCTTCTTTTTCCGGTTCCGCGCTGCTGCCGTAGTTCTACAGGCGATCGGTGCCCGACTTTCCGCGTTACCCCCCCTGTCGCCCCCCTCGTTACACATCCTTTCTATTAGTCGAACCTGATTCGCTGCCCGGTCAAGCCGGGCCAACGCCGCACGCGGCGAGCGACTCAAATCATTCGACTAGTAGAAAGAATCACAGTGAAAATCCGCACAATCGCCCTCATTTCCGGTGTTCTCGCAACGACTTTAGCCCTTACCGGATGCTCGATGGAGGGCATGGACATGGGGGGCGGCTCCTCGCCTTCGACCTCCAGCTCATCCGGCTCCTCCAAAGCTAACAACGCCGACATTGCCTTCGCCATGCAAATGGTTGCCCACCATGAGCAGGCTGTCGAGATGGCTCAGATGATCCTTGACAAGGACGGTGTAGATGCGCGCGTCACCGAGCTCGCGCAGACAATCAAGGACGCCCAAGGCCCAGAGATCGACACAATGAACGGCTGGCTCACCAGCTGGGGAACCAGTGGCTCAATGGACGGTATGGACATGGGCGGAACCATGTCCGATGCGGACATGACTGCTCTGGAGGCTGCCTCCGGCTCGGAAGCCAACAAGCTGTTCCTCGCGCAGATGACCGTGCACCATCAGGGTGCCATCGACATGGCCAAGACAGAACTGCAGGACGGCCAGAACGCTGATGCGCTTGCCCTCGCGCAAAAGATTGTCAACGACCAGACGGCTGAGATCACCCGCATGAAGGACCTCCTCGGCACCCTGCAGTAGCTGCCAGGCACTAGTCCGGGCCGCGGTGGCCTGTGCTCCACCGCGGCCCTCCATCCGCTCCTCGTTCAGTCGTTAGGACAACCATGAATCCCCGCTCCTACCCAGGCAACTCCGACGAAGCCGCATGCCTGCATGAAAGCGAAGATCGGGTTGCGAGAAGGCCGCGGCAATCCGTTCGAGCGAAAGCGATCCTGCGAACCGCAGCAATATCAGCAGTACTTCTGCTCGGTCTGAGTGCGTGCATGGAAACCCCCTCTCTCGCAGGCAGTGCCGGTTCGGGCTACTCCTCGGTCAGCCCGGTGACGGAGATCCGCGCAGCTGAGCGCGGTGAGCCGATCCCCTTCTCGGGGACATTTGACACCGGCACCAGCGGGTCGTCCGAAGACTGGCTAGGCGGCGTTGTCGTAGTCAACTTCTGGTACGCCGGGTGCGGCCCGTGTCGCGATGAAGCACCCGATCTTGAGGCTCTCAACATCAAGTACCAGCCTGACGGCGTGCAGTTTGTCGGAGTAAACGTAAGGGATCAAGCCGGGACCGCGCGGTCTTTCGCTGACAAGTTCGGGATCACGTATCCGTCCTTCTTGGACGCTGACGGCGGCGAGATTCAGCTGGCCTTCGCTGGCGAGATTGCTCCTGATGCGGTGCCGACCACCCTGGTGGTTGACCGGCAAGGGCGTGTCGCCGCGCGCATCGTCGGAAGGCTGGACAGGTCCATTTTGAACACGCTGATAAGCGATGCGGTCGCCGAGCAATGACACCTGCGCCCGGACTACGCACCGCAGCCATCCGAGAGGCGGGAACCGTTCCATGCTCCCGATAGCCATCCCCAGTCCCGACATTAGCTTCATTGACATTGGGCCGTTGCGGATCCACTTCTACGCGCTCTTTATGCTTGCCGCGATCGCCGCGGCAACAGCCATCACCGGACGGCGCATGCGCCGATTGGATTTTCCCAGCGGCGCTGCCCTGGACATCGCAATCTGGGCCGTGCCGATCGGAATACTTGGCGGACGCCTGTACCACGTGTTCACGCACCCAAATGACTATTTCTACGCGGGCGCGGATCTCTGGAGGGTGCTCTACGTATGGGAAGGTGGGCTGGCCATCTTCGGATCGATCACCTTCGGCGCGTTAGGGGCATGGATTGGCGCGAGGCGCCGCGGAGTGCCGTTCGTTGTATTCGCCGATGCTCTCGCGCCCGGTCTCCTCTTGGCTCAGGCCATCGGGCGTATCGGCAATTATTTCAACCAGGAGCTGTACGGAACCCCGACAACCCTCCCGTGGGGCCTGGAGATCAACCCGAACAGCCCAGCCTTCCCGGACGGGTTGCCGACAGGCACCCTTTTCCACCCCCTGTTTCTCTACGAGATGCTGTGGAACCTCGCGGGCATTCTTGTGATCCTCGGAATAGAACGGCTCACCCGACGTCGTCGCGGATTCGCCATAGGCACCTATTTCATCTGGTACGGCATCGGCCGGGCCTGGTTCGAATCCTTCCGCCTGGACCCCACCGAGCTGGAGCTTCTCGGCGTGAAGATCAACATCATCACCGCAGGCGGGGCCGCTGTTGTCGGTGCCTGCATCCTCGCCATCTACCTGAATCGCAGCAACAGCCCGTCCGATACGGTCAAGGATCAGACCCTCGACATACCCTCGAAGGTCAACCAACAATGATGCTCCGCACGGGCAGGGTCGATGAGGAAGCAGGCGAGACGAGTGGCCGACCCGACGACCACTTCGATCGCGGCGCAACGTCGACGGTCGTATCCTCGCCGCTGGGCGTCCTCGGGTGGGCTCGCTGGTCGTGGCGCCAACTCACGAGTATGCGAACCGCGCTGCTTCTGCTTCTGCTTCTCGCACTAGCGGCGGTCCCCGGATCGCTGTTCCCCCAGCGTTCGTCAGACCCGAACGGTGTAATTCAATACTTCAAATCCAACCCATCAGGCGCGAAGACGATAGATGCATTGCAGCTCTTCAACGTCTACACCTCAGTGTGGTTCTCGGCGATCTACCTCCTGCTGTTCATCTCCCTGATCGGGTGCGTCATACCCCGCACTCGGCATCATTGGATCGCTTTGCGGCAGTCCCCTCCACGAACCCCCAGAAACATGGCGCGGCTTCCCGTTTACGAGCGTCGCATCTTCACGCTCGCCGAGAACGCAGTCGAGCCGATCACAGCCATTCGCGCGGCTGAGGGCGTCCTCCGAGCCCAGCGGTACCGAACCCGTCTGTATGAAAACGACAACCCGGTCGACGAGGTTGACACAGCGTCCGTCTCAGCAGAGCGCGGGTATCTGCGTGAGACCGGAAATCTGGTCTTTCACTTGGCTCTTATAGGAATCCTGCTGACCGTCGCCATCGGGGGCGGATTCACCTATACCGGTCAACGCGTGGTGGTCGAGGGCCAAACCTTTGTCAACACCCGGTCCGCCTACGACTCCTTCACTCCGGGACGATTCTTCAGCGACTCTCAGCTCGAGCCGTACTCCCTGACCCTGAACGCGTTCTCCGTCACCTACGTTGAGAACAACCCTTCGACCCTCGGATTCATCACCGACTACACGGCGTCCGTCAGCACACAAGAACAGAACGCACCGCAGGCCGTGCGCTCAAGAATTCAGGTTAACGAGCCGCTCACGATCGATTCAACCGAGGTGTATCTCTTGGGCAACGGATATGCCCCCGAGATAGTCGTGAAGAACCCCGCAGGCGACGTCGTGTTCACGGACACCGTCCCCTTCCTCCCTCAGGATGCAAACCTCACAAGCCTCGGCGTCATCAAAGTGCCCGACGGCCTCGCCGAGCAGGTGGGAATGATCGGCTTCTTCTACCCGACAAAGGCCGCCTCGACGAACGGAGCGTTCGCTTCTATCTATCCGGACTTGCAAAACCCGGTGCTCACCCTCAACGTCTACACGGGCGATCTTGGGCTCAGTACCGGAAATCCCAAGTCGGTCTACGCACTCGATACCTCCATGATGACTCAGATCGCAGGGCGCGGTACCGCAAATTCTGCCATCGAGATTCGACCCGGCGAATCAGCACAGCTTCCCGATGGACTCGGCAGCGTGGAATTCCTAGACACGAAGCGGTTCGCGTCGTTTGACATCTCACACGATCCGACCAAGGGTTTCATGTTGTTCTTCGCGATCACGGTCATTGCTGGTCTCGGAGCCGCCTTCTTCGTTCCCCGCCGTCGCATCTGGGTGCGCGCTAGCAAGAATCCCCAGTGCCTCACTGTCGAATACGGAGGTCTATCGCGCGGAGACGACCCTGCCCTTGAGGCGGCCATTGGGTCTTTCACAATCCAGCATGAGAACTCACTTCACCAACAGTCCCGTTCGCTCCAAAAGAAAGGTACCGCTGCATCATGAACCCCCCGAACAAGAACACTCCTGCGCCGTACGACCCAGAGAAGAGTTGGCGCCTGCACCGTCGGTTGGTGCGAGTCGGTCAGGCTCTCATGCTGGCCGGGGCCGTCGTCGCAATTACGCACTGGCTGGCGCATCTCGAGGCTTTTGGCCCGGGACAGCCTCCCGGCTGGATGGACCTCGCGGCGGGCTACCCCATGGGCGGCGTTCTGCTGATCTTCGGTGCGATCCTCGCAGGACGCAAGCGCCCCACATCGAACACTCGAACATGATCGAAGAATTCTGGCCCAACGCATTGTGGTCACTCGCTCCGAGCGGCGCTCCTCGGACTGACCGTCTGGTTCGTCATCGGTCGATCATCCATAGCGACCACAACGAATGCCACCCTTTGGAGGTCTGCTTCACGTCGCCCTGCATCCTTTCCTGGATGCCAGGCTACCGCCCCCTCGTCTAACTCCGACCTGGATTGGATTTACCCCTTTGGAAACACGCACCATCGCCATCTTTCTTACTTGCCTAGTGCTCCTCGCGGTCGCGCTGGGGGCAGCACTCATTGGTTTCGGCTCGATGGGAACACGATGAATGCCACACGAGTCATCGCCCTCAGTTCCGCCGTCGGAGCAGTCATTGCGGCGACGCTGTTCCTCACTGGCTGCTCCCCAGCTGCCACTCCGACTGCGGGTCCGAGCGAAGCGCCAACCTCGGCCTTTCAGCACATCCACGAGCTCGTTCCGGACGCAAGCGACGGGACCCTGCTGATCGCCACCCACGAAGGCCTGTACCGGCTCACCATCGGCTCCGGCGGCGCAACTGCAGCAGCCGGGCCGATCGGCGGCCTCGACTTCGACCCCATGGGGTTCACCCTCGCCAACGGGATCACCTACGCATCAGGTCACCCCGGACCCACAACCCCGGCAACCTTCGGTAGCCCGAACCTCGGGCTGATCACCAGCACTGACGTTGGGGAGACTTGGAGCAATGTCTCGCTCACAGGCCAGGTCGACTTCCATGGCCTAACTGTGACCACCTCGGGCGAAGGTGATCCTCGCGTGTTCGGGTACGACGCATCCGAGGGGCGAGTAAAGCGCAGCCTCGACGGTGGTGTCACTTGGAGCGCAGGTGCCGCATTGAGCGCCCGCGACATGCTCGCGGTTAATGATCAGCTCTATGCCACCACCGCGGAGGGGCTTGCGATCAGCGATGATGACGGTGACACGTTCACGATCGACCTGGACGCACCCGGCCTCTATCTGATCGCGGGCGACGGCGACGGCACGCTTGCCGGCATCGACACCAGCGGCACGATCTGGACCCGTCCGGCGGGCCAGGACTGGGTTCACGGCCACACCGTCGAGGGGACACCGCAGGCGCTCGCCGTCGCCGGCGCCCGCCTCTACGTTGCTGACGATCGCGGCATCGCCTATACCGACGACAGCGGCGCGACCTGGGTTGTGCTCAAGGTGCACAAATGATCCGCCAGCGCACTGCCACCTCGGTTGCGGCAGCCGCTCTGCTCGCGGTTCTTTTAGCCGGCTGCACGGCGGCATCGAACATTGGGCCGGCGGGCTCGACCTCGAGCGCAGATGACACAATCACCGAGATCGCGGCCGCTGATCGGGGCGACCCGATCGTGTTCGCGGGAAAGTTGGAAGATGACGCTGCAGCGAACTCGACCGACTGGTTGGGGTCGGTGGTCGTGGTCAACTTCTGGTACGCCGCCTGCCCGCCCTGCCGGGCCGAGGCCCCGGACCTTGAGGCACTGTATGAGCAGTTCGCGCCTGACGGTGTGGTCTTCATCGGCGTCAACGTCCGCGACAGCGCCGCTACCGCGACCGCATTTGCGAACAAGTTCGGCATCACCTACCCCTCGATCATCGACGCAAACGGGAGCAGCGTGCAGCTCGCCTTCGCCGGGCAGATCGCACCCAACGCCGTTCCAACCACAATCGTCCTCGACAGGGAGGGGCGCGCCACCGCGCGGATCGTTGGCCGGATCCCCTCACGCATCACCCTGGCGACTCTCATCGAGGACGCCTTAGCCGAAGGTGCCAAGTAGATGGGTGGAGTGATCGCTGACGGGCAACTGTGGATTGCCATCCCGCTCGCATTGCTCGCCGGGCTGGTGTCCTTCGCCTCCCCGTGCGTGCTCCCCTTGGTGCCCGGCTATCTGGGCTATGTCACCGGGTCGTCAGCCGCCACCTCGCGGTGGCGGCCCATGATCGGCGTCGCGCTGTTCATCCTCGGCTTCACCTTAGTGTTCGTCGCCTACGGGGCCGCATTCGGATCGTTGGGAGGCTGGCTGTTCCGCTGGCAAGACCTCCTTACCCGAATCCTCGGAGTCGTCGTCATCCTCATGGGTCTGGTATTCATCGGCATGTTCAGGGTCTTCCAGCGCACCGCGAAACTCTCCGTCAGTCCGCGAACTGGTATCGCTGGCGCACCACTTCTCGGGATCGTGTTCGGGCTCGGCTGGACCCCCTGCCTTGGCCCCACTCTCGCAGCAATCTCCGCCTTGAGCATCGGAACCGGCTCGGCTGCCCGCGGTGCTCTCCTCACCGCCATCTACTGTGTCGGGCTCGGTGTACCGTTCCTTGTGCTCGCCGCCGGACTCGGGTGGGCCACCACCGCGGTCGCCATCCTCCGTCGCCATATTCGCGCGATCAACGTCGCGGGTGGTGTGACAATGATCGCGATTGGAGCCCTCATGGTCACCGGCGTGTGGACCGAGATCATCTACTCCATGCAAAACCTCATCGGCGGGACGGTGCTGCCGATATGAGCTCACCCGCCGGACTGCCGAAAGGACCCCACTGGCCGCTGATACTCGCCCTCGCTGACCCCCCAATCCTGTTCAGCGCTCTCCAGACCGTGACGCTCGCCGGTCCGCGCAGCACTGAGACCGATCGTGAGTTCGCACCAACGACTACTAACCCAGCCGCGAGGCGCCAGCGAGTGCAGTCCAAGTCTTCCGCAACGAACGGCACGACATCGGCGCGCAATGCCTCGTGTTCTCCCAGCGCAACCCTCTCGGGCGATGCCCCATCGACGTCGAGAGCCCTACGGCCTCATCGTTCCTCACGTCACCAGACCGGCGTTCGCGGGCGACAGGGAGTGAATCTTGAGTAATTCCAAACTCCACAGCAACGCCGCTCGCCGGCGCCGCGATCTCCGCCGAGCCGGGCCGCGGAAGCAGAAGGCTCGAGTGGGCGTTCGTGAGTTCGCCAGCATGCTGCGCAGCACCACTGCCGCGGTCTCTGCTGCTCTTTTGGTGCTCACCTTCGGGCTCCCCGCGTATGGCCTTAGCGACGACGACCAATCAGCACCATCGGCACCGGCGGGCGGGACGCCTCAAACATTCACAGCCGGCTCGGATATTTCGAGTGTCACCGTCGACCGGGACAACTACATGGTGACCAGGGTTCTCCAGGGAGGACTTCAGCCCTATTCGACAACTGCCGACACTTTCATCAACGATCCCAGTTCGCCCGTTCAGTGGCCATTCATTTTGGGAGTGCCGATAAGTAGCGGGTTTGGGTATCGAACTGATCCGTGGCCAGGGTTCCACACCGGACTCGACATGAACCCTGGCGTTGGGACGCCGGTTCAGGCGATGGCCGACGGCGTCGTCTCCGAGGCCAGCGACGGGGGCACTTCCTACGGGGTTTACGTGGTGATCGACCATGTCATCGGCGGGCAGAAGGTCAGCAGTCTGTACGCGCACATGCTCGCCGGCTCACGGACGCTCAATGTGGGGGATAGGGTGACGGTTGCCCAGACGGTCGGTCTCGTCGGAAGCACCGGGCTCAGTACAGGCGCTCACCTTCACTTCGAAGTCCGGCTCAACGGAACGGATGCCGTTGACCCTTACGCCTGGCTAAAGGAGGCGGTCGGATCGTGAATTCGGCGTACCCTCCTCACGGGCGGACGGCAGGCACGGCCGCGACCCCTCCTCTTGGCCACGACATCCCTTCCTGGGGCGGCAGAATCACGGAAATCCCCTCGAGCGACCGAGGCGCTCCCGTCCCGTTCTCCGGGGAGCTCGACACCGGCGACATGGCCAACTCGGATGAATGGCTCAGGGCGCTCAATGTAACCACCAACCCGTCGATTCTCGACACTCCAGGCGGGGTGACTCAGCTTGCCCTCGCTGCGCAGATGTCCCCCGGCGCGACCTTCATGTTGTTGGTGACTTTCGCCGCATCCCTTCGCCCCAAAGCTGCCCCGCGAATGGCACGGCACATGGGCAGCTTGGCTGGCCGTAGTCGAGTTCACGGATGCCGATTTGAACAGCGCCACTGGTCACCACGCGCGCTCACACTAGCCGATGATCGAGTCAACACTCGATGCGGCGAGTATCGACTCGGTCTTGGCGAAAGTGTGGGGACTTTCGACCCTCCCGCAACCGCGTCGACTAGACGAGCATTGATTTACAAACGATGGGACACTCATGGACTCAGCATTCTCCAACGCTAGCCTCACCCGCCGCGGCTTCCTCGCCGTCGGCACCGGCGCACTCGCTGCCATGACGCTGGCGTCGTGCGCAGCCCCGCCGCGCTACCTCACCCCGGCCGGCGCTGCCGTGCGCAGCGCCGAAGCAGCTCGTGGCGGCACCGGTCGGATCACCACCCTTGACCTGACTGCTGCCCCTTCTCAGATCGATCTTGCCGGAACCACCGCGAACACCTGGAGCTACGGCACCATCCCGGGGCCCACAATCCGGCTGGGCGCCGGCGACACCCTCCGGGCGACACTGCACAACAAACTTCCGACCGACACTTCCGTGCACTGGCACGGCCTCCAGTTGCGCAATGACATGGATGGGGTGCCCGGAGCAACCCAAGACCCCGTCGCGGCCGGCAGCGACTTCGTCTACGACTTCATCGCCGACCAGCCTGGGACCTACTGGTTCCACCCCCACGTCGGGCCGCAGCTGGATCGAGGCCTCTACGGCGTCCTGATCGTCGAAGACCCGCATGAGCCCCTCAGCTACGACGACGAATGGGTCGTCGTTCTTGATGACTGGCTCGACGGCGTCACCGGCACCCCAGACGACGTACTCAAAGAGCTCAGCGGCGGGATGGGCGGGATGATGAGTGGTTCGAGCAGCCACATGATGATGGGCACCCGCTCCGACCTGCTCGGCGGCGACTCCGGAGACGTCGCCTACCCGTACTTCCTCATCAATGGGCACCCTTCCGCCGACCCCGAGACGTTCACTAGCACTCCAGGCAAACGGGTCCGCCTGCGCATCATCAACGCAGCCAGCGACACTGCTTTCCGTGTCGCTCTCGGCGGTCACCGCCTGAGCGTGACCCACAGCGACGGGTACCCGGTGAACCCCGTCGACACCGATGCAATCCTGATCGGCATGGGCGAACGCTACGACGCCATCGTGACACTAGCCGATGGGGCGTTCCCGCTCATCGCCTCCGCAGAAGGCAAGAGCGCCACTGCCCTAGCGATCGTCCGCACCGGTACCGGCGCGCAGCCGGTGGCAGGGGCGTCGATCCCAGAACTGTCCGGGACGGTGTTGACGGCAGCAATGCTCTCCGCTCCCGAAAGCGTCTCCCTGGTCAAGAAGAGCGCTGACCGCGAACTGACCGCTGCGCTGACCGGGTCGATGATGGCCTACGACTGGGGAATCAACGGTCACCGCTTTGACCCGAGCAACCCCATGGCTGGGGCGCTCAACGTGCTGCAGGGTGAGCGGGTGCGCCTGCGAGTAGAAAACACGACCACGATGTGGCATCCATTCCACCTGCACGGGCACACATACCAGCATGTCGGCGGCGGCCCGCGGAAGGACACCTCGATCGTCCTGCCGGGCAGAACCCTGACCGTCGAGTTCGATGCCGACAACCCGGGTCTGTGGGCAGCACACTGCCACAACATCTACCACGCCGAGTCCGGGATGATGACCATCCTCGGCTACCTGGCCTCCTAACCCAACCCGCGAGAGAGAAGTCGCAGATGAGCACCGACAATCGAACCGTCGTCCTGGAAGTTTCCGGCGTCCAGTGGGCCTCCTCGAAAGCCGTCGTCGAGGCGACCCTTCGCCGCCAACCCGGGGTCGTCTCGGTGGAGGCCAACCCGGTCGCCCAAACCGCCAACGTTACGTACGACCCCGAAACGACATCACAAGCCCACCTGCGTAGGTGGATCCTCGAGTGCGGTTACCACTGCGCCGGGCAATCGGTTCCCCAACATATCTGCGACCCCGCCTTGGACAGAGCACTCAAGTCGGCCGCCACCGAACCCGGCGCGGACGCAGCCGCGACTCCGGGATCCGCCGCCCGACCGACGAACGTGGACCACGCGCACATGGACCCCAAGGCGCACGCTGCCATGCAGCATTCGGGCCCGATGACTGCGGCAGGCGGGCCGGCGACCGGCGACTCCCACGCGGGACACCCAGCACCCTCCCGGACTAGCCAAGACGTCATGGGCCACGGCGGCGGCCACGCGGGAATGTCGATGGCCTCCATGATTCGCGACATGCGCAACCGCTTCCTGGTGGCCTCAATCCTCTCCGCTGCCATCATCCTGTGGTCACCCATCGGCCGCCAGGTATTCGGGTTCACCGTGCCCGCCCCCTTCGGGCTGCGCGACGACGTCTTCTCACTGATCCTGTCGCTACCGGTGATCTTCTACTCAGCCTGGATCTTCTTCGACGGTGCGTTCCGGGCCTTGCGTGCACGGACCCTGGACATGATGGTGCTGGTCGCCGTCGGTGTCGGAGCCGGCTGGATCTACAGCCTCGCCGTGACCCTCACCGGCGGCGGCGAAGTGTTCTACGAAGCCGCCACCGTGCTGACCTCGTTCGTGCTGTTGGGGCACTGGGTTGAGATGCGTGCCCGCGGCGGTGCGAACGACGCCATCCGCACCCTGCTCGAACTCGCACCCGCGCGAGCCATCGTCCTCCGCGACGGCGAGCCGGTCGAAGTCCCCACCGCCGAGGTGGTGCCCGGGGATCTGCTGCTCGTGCGCCCGGGCGCGAAGATCCCGACCGACGGAACGGTCGAGGAGGGCGACTCGGATGTCGACGAATCAATGGTCACCGGCGAGAGCCTGCCGGTGGCGAAGTCGACCGGGTCTGCGGTCATCGGCGCGACAGTGAACACCACCGGAACCCTGCGGGTTCGAGCCACCAAGGTCGGAGCCGACACCGCTTTGGCGCAGATCGTCGCCTTGGTCCAGGAAGCGCAAAACTCCAAAGCTCCCGGCCAACGCCTCGCTGACCGTGCCGCGTTCTGGCTGGTGCTCGTCGCCCTCATCGGCGGCAGCCTCACCTTTGCCGCGTGGCTGCTCCTCGGCGCAACACCCCAGGCCGCACTCCTGTTCGCCATCACCGTGGTGGTCATCACCTGTCCTGACGCCCTCGGCCTGGCAACCCCGACCGCGATCATGGTGGGAACCGGCCTCGGCGCCAAACGTGGCGTGCTGTTCAAGAACGCCGCAGCGCTGGAATCGGCGGCCCATATTGACACGGTCGTCATGGACAAGACCGGCACCCTCACCAAAGGCGAGCCGGAGGTGACGGACTTCATCGAAGTAGGCATCCCCCGCCAAGAACTCCTGGCGTTAGTGGCAGCGGTTGAGCGGGAATCCGAGCATCCCCTCGCCGCAGCGGTCGTCACCTACGCCGAAGCCCAAGGCGCCGAGAAGATCGCGGCCACCGAGTTCCGCAACGTCCCTGGACATGGTGCCGGCGCCACAGTCCGCGGTCGGCGGGTGCTAGTCGGCAACCGGAAACTCATGGCAGCCGAAAGTGTCGACATCAGCGCGATCGCCGACCAGCGCGAGAAGTTGGCGTCTACCGGACGCACCGCGGTGCTCGTCGCCGTTGACGGGAAAGCAGCAGGTGTGATCGCGCTAGCCGATGCTGCCCGGGATACCGCCCAAGCGGCGATCACTGCTCTCCACGGCGCCGGCATCGAGGTTGCCATGCTGACCGGCGACAACGAGGCGACAGCCCAACGGATCGCCACGATGCTGGGCATCGACACGGTCATCGCCGAGGTGCTCCCGCAGGACAAATCTGCCAAGGTCGCGGAGCTGCAGGCTGCTGGCAAGAAGGTGGCGATGGTGGGCGACGGAGTCAACGACGCACCGGCTCTCGCACAAGCTGACCTCGGCATCGCCATCGGTGCAGGAACCGATGTCGCGATCGAGACCGCCGATGTCGTCCTGATGCGCTCCGATCCGTTGGATGTTGCGATCGCATTGCGCATCGGCAAAGGAACTGTGCGAAAGATGCGGCAAAACTTGGGCTGGGCGATAGGCTACAACGCCATCGCGCTGCCCATCGCCGCCGGAGTCTTCGCAGGCGTCGGACTCATGCTCAGCCCCGAGATCGCCGCTATCTCCATGTCGGGGTCCAGCGCGATCGTCGCCATCAATGCGCTTCTCCTTCGGCGGCTGCGCCTGCCCGCACAGCCCAAACAGTCCGCCAGCCACCCGGTCGACACCCCACGCGAGCCAACCGCGGCAGAAGTAGAACAGGGCATCTGATGACCGAAACGTTGCTGGGCCCCGACATTCTCGATGCGTCTCAGCTCGAGCTGATCGACGCCTGGTGGAGGGCCGCCAACTACCTCTCAGTGGGCCAGATCTATCTGTTGGACAATCCTCTGCTGCGCGAGCCGCTACTGCCCGAGCACATCAAACCTCGTCTGCTCGGGCATTGGGGTACCACGCCGGGTTTGAACTTCATCTACGCGCATCTGAACCGGGCAATCATGCAGCGCGATCTCGACACCATCTACGTCATGGGCCCAGGTCACGGCGGGCCCGGCCCGGTCGCGGCGGCGTGGTTGGAGGGCAGCTACACCGAGACCTACCCGGACATCACCCAGGATGCCGTCGGCATGCGCCGCCTGTTCCGGCAGTTCTCCTTCCCCGGCGGAATTCCCAGTCACGTCGCCCCTGAGACTCCCGGGTCCATCCACGAGGGCGGCGAATTGGGGTACGCCCTGTCGCACGCCTACGGCGCGGCGTTCGACAACCCCGACCTGATCGTCGCCGCGGTGGTCGGCGACGGGGAGGCGGAAACCGGTCCGCTGGCGGCCAGTTGGCAGTCCAACAAGTTCGTCAACCCCGCCCGGGACGGGACGGTGCTGCCGATCCTGCACCTGAACGGGTACAAGATCGCCAACCCCACCGTGCTGGCGCGGATCAGCCCCGAAGAGTTGGACCATCTGCTGCGCGGCTACGGGCATACCCCGTTCTACGTCGAAGGGGACGCCCCCGCGCAGATGCACCAGGACTTCGCCCGCGCCCTGGACGCCTGCATGGACGAGATCCGCAAGATCAAGGACCGCGCCCGCAACGGGGACACGCGCCGTCCGCTGTGGCCGATGATCGTGCTGCGCTCCCCGAAGGGCTGGACCGGCCCGAAGGAGGTCGACGGCAAGAAGGTCGAGGGCAATTGGCGCTCGCACCAAGTGCCGTTTACCCGGGCCCGGGAGAATGCCGAGCACCGGGCCGTTCTGGAGTCCTGGATGCGCAGCTACCGTCCCGAGGAGCTCTTCGACGACGCAGGGGCACCGATCGAGGCGATCGCGACCCTGCATCCGGCCGGGAATCGGCGGATGAGCGCCAACCCGCACAGCAACGGCGGCAGTCTGCTGCGCGATCTGCGGATGCCCAACTTCCGCGACCATGCCGTGCCGGTCCCCACCCCCGGGACGGTCACCGGCGAGTCCACGCGGGTGCTCGGCGGACTTCTGCGCGACGTGATGTTCGACAACATGGACAATTTCCGGGTCTTCGCCCCCGACGAGAACAACTCCAACCGGCTCGACGCCGTCCTCGAGGCCACCGACCGTGCCTGGAATGCCGCCACCGTCGCCGACGACGATCACCTGGCCGTCGACGGCCGGGTGATGGAGATCCTCTCCGAGCACACCCTGCAGGGTTGGCTGGAGGGCTACTTGCTCACCGGCCGGCACGGATTCTTCTCCTGCTACGAGGGTTTCATTCACATCGTCGACTCGATGTTCAACCAGCACGCCAAATGGTTGACCACCACCAACGGAATCCCGTGGCGGCGCCCGGTGGCCTCCCTGAATTACCTGCTCACCTCCCATGTGTGGCGCCAGGACAACAACGGCTTCTCCCACCAGGACCCCGGCTTCATCGATCACGTCGTGAACAAGAAGCCCGACGTGATTCGGGTGTACTTGCCGCCGGACACGAACACTCTGCTGTCGGTCGCCGACCATTGCCTTCGCAGTCGGCAGTACGTCAACGTGATCGTCGCCGGCAAGCAGCCTCAGCTGCAGTTCCTCACCATGGACCAAGCGGTCGAGCACTGCACCAAGGGCATCGGCATCTGGGAGTGGGCTAGTAGCGACAATGGGCAGGAACCCGACGTCGTGATGGCCTGCGCTGGTGACGTGCCGACGATGGAGACTCTCGCCGCAGTGATGATCCTGAAATCCCATTTTCCCGACCTGCGCATCCGGGTGGTCAACGTCGTCGACTTGATGCGGTTGAAGGACCAGAAGGCACACCCGCACGGCCTCTCCGACGAGGACTTCGACGCGCTGTTCACAACGCACACACCCGTCGTGTTCGCATACCACGGCTACCCGACCCTGATCCATCGGCTCACCTACCGCCGGGCGAATCACGCCAACCTGCACGTCCACGGCTACCAAGAAGAGGGCACCACCACCACCCCCTTCGACATGTGCGTGCTCAACGAACTCGACCGCTACCACCTGGCCATCGACGTCATCGACCGTGTGCCTCGGTTACGCGACGTGTCCGCGCACGTCCGGGAAGAACTGCGCAACGCGCTGATCGACCATCGCGTCTACATCCGCGAGCACGGCGAAGACCAACCCGAGATCCGCGAGTGGACCTGGAACGACCGAACGACGGATGCGACTGAGCAGAGCACATCGGCGTCCAGATGAGCACGCAGCCGGCTGTCCACGGCCCTCACAGAATCGAGGCCGTCTGGGGCCGACGGCCCGATAGGTCGCACGCTATCAGTGACCGTGACGGCGCAGCACACCGGCGATCCGCCCGTCCGGGCTAGATGGAATGTCGGTCTCCTTCTGAAGTTGCAGCTTGGGCGCTTGGATTCCGAAGTCCGAGGATCGGGGCCGGCCGGCTGTAAGGATGAGAAGGATGAGTGCCGCCACAACGACTCCGGTCCCGATCCAGGCCCACACGCTTTGTGCCTCGCGGAGCACGACTGTCGACAGGATGACGCCGAAGACCGGGACCAGAAGCGTCCAGGTCGTGAGTTGGTCGAGCCTCGCGGCGCGCGCCTCGGTGATCCACGCGACATTCGTGGCGGCGGTGCCCAGCACGGACATGTAGAGCAGCGCGACCACGAATCGTGGGCTCCAGGTGATCTGGGGAATCCCTTCGACGGCCAGGGCGACCACTGCAAGAACCACCCCTCCGATCACGAACTGCCAGGCGGCGACCGTCAGGGGCTCAGCGTCGATGATTCTCGAGATCAGGGTTCCAGCTGTCACGGCGAGTGATGCAGTCAGTGCCAGCCAGGCTCCGGTGCCGAAGCCGGTCGGGATCGCCACGAGAAGCAGACCGATCACGCCCACGAGCATCGCCGCAAGGACGGGTGGAGTCGGCGCCTCTCGGAAGAACAACCAAGCGGGGAAAAGAATGAGAAGCGGCTGTGCATTGGCGAGCACTGACGCGGCGCCCGTGGACAGCCCGATGATCCCGCTGAACATGGCCCCGTAGGCTAGGGCGACATTGACGAGCCCCATCACCGCGACAAGCAGCCAGGTTCTCTGGCCGCGCGGACGGGCTACCCGCTGGACTCCCGCCACGGTCAGCAAGACAGCGGCGGCGACCAAAGTGCGCAGCGCAGCGAGCCACAGCACGGGCGCGTCTTGCAGCCCGATCGAGATGGCGAGGTAGCAGGATCCCCAGGCGAAGGTCACCCACAGCATGCGCCACGGCCGGGGCGATCTCATGACCAGGCCTTCACAACGGCGAGTTAGATGCGAAGAACTCCTTGCGGATGCCCAGGGTCGAATCGGTGATCGCCATTGAGGTGTGCGCGTCGGGTGCCAGACGCAGGAGGGCGCGGATCGCGTCGATCGTCTCAGGGACGACGATCGCCTCGTTGTAGACCTGGTATGTCAGGAACGCCTCGTCGCCTTGAACGGTGATGAGATCCTCCCATACCGCCACCTCCCACATGTCCCCACGGGGGCGACCCAGATCCCTCATCAGCTCAAGCGTCGAGTTCAGCGCGACGAGGCCGTCCGACATCCGGATGAATGCGATTCTCGGTGCGACCCGCAACGCGTCGACTACCTCCTCGCGGGAGGCGGCACGGGTCAGCTGCAGGGTCCAGAAGTGGTTGTGGGTTTGAGTGTGAGCTCCCTTCGCCGCAATGGTGACGAGGTCGAGACCGGGGAGGATTGTCTGGGCATCGGGGCCCTGATGCGACGGAATTGTCGGCTCCGGAACCATGGTGTTCATGATTCCGCCGAGATGGGACTCCCACGGGTCGGTCGCACGGCGGATCAAGACCCCTCTAGCGCGCGCTAGCAGCCCAGAATCATCAAAAGCACCCAGTACCCGCACAATGCTAGTCGTGTTGCACGACACGACACGAGTCATCTCCCGCCCGAGCGCACTCGCGTAGTTCGCCTGGGCCACGAACGAGTGACCCGTGGTCGAGTGGGACTCTCCACCCTGAAACACAACCTTCACTCCGGCGGACCGGTACCGCTCGAGGTTGCCGGCAGCGACGTGCTTGGGGGTCGTGTCGATCACGATGTCAGATCCAGCAAGCAACTCGTCGAGGGAGCCCCGGGGCTGCAAGTTGGCGGCTCGCATCGCTGTTGCGGACTCCTCCGTGGAGGCATAGACCGGCAGGCGGTCAGCCACCGCCTTGATCCGCCAGTCCGTCGCAACGTCGGCGATTCCCATCAACTCCATGTCTGGCTGAAGCAGAACGGCATCCGCCACCCGCTTTCCGATAACTCCGTAGCCGTTCACCGCCACTCGTGCAATCATGTTCTCTTCCTTTCGTTGTCATCGGCTTCTGCAGTGCCGTTCGGGAAGTCCCGAGTCTCGCCTCCTGCGAGAAGTACCGCCGTTGTTCCGACCCGGATTGGGATGTCTGCCGCCCGAGTTGGCCGCGCGCTCAGGCGGAGACCCTTCTGGTCCAACGCTGCGTCGATCCGATGATCTCTGAAGGCGATTTGGAAGCGCAAGCTTGTGAGCTGGGTGGGCAGTTTCGGCGTGAAGCGAAGCTCGCCCGCGCTGAAGTCAACGCCCGCGAAGCAGCGGATGACCAGATCCAGAGTGCCGCTCATGGCACCGAGATGGATGCCCTCTCGGGTCGTTCCGCCCTGAGTGTCGTCGAGGTCCGCGATCAGGGCCTCACGAAACAGAGGCCATGCGCGGCCGTCATCCAGGCGGGCGAGAACCGACGCGTTGACCACCCTACTGAGCGTTGACCCGTCTGAGGTTCGGTCAAGATAGTACGAAACGGTGCGCTCGAGGTCGGCCAGCGAGATCGGATAACCGAGCTGATCGAGCTGCTGTCGCACTCCTTCCGGCCCCAGAAGGTAGACGAGCATGACGACGTCGGGTTGTTTCGACACTCGGTACTTGTTCGTGGAATCGTTCTCGGATTCGAGGATGAGGTCCAGGCGGCCGATATTGCCGTAGCGATCGCGGTAGGCGGCGAAGTCGAACTCTGCGAGGTCCTCGTATCCGTCGAACTGGCTGATCACGCCATCCACGTGGAAGGGCACAGCGAGACGATTCGCCAGTTGCGACCATTTCAGCATTTCGTCCTCGGTGATCTGCAGTCGCTCGACGAGGTCGGAAGTCGGATATCCGGCGAGCGCATCGAGCGCTTTCGCCGCGCGAGTGCACACCCATGCGGCGAGGACGTTGGTGTAGGCGTTGTCACGCACGCCAATGCCCGGAGCAGAGGGGTACCCGTCGTGATACTCGTCGGGCCCCATCACGCCAGCGATGTGGAAGCGGTCGGTCGCGGCATCCCAGTAGGCGGACGAGGTGAACATGCGCGTGACCTCGATGATGAGTTCAGCGCCGCGTTGGGCCAGCCAGTCGAGGTCTCCGGTTGCTTCGAAGTGCTGCCAAGCGTTGTACGCCACAGCCAGACCGACGTGACGTTGTCGATGAGAATTGTCCGCCATCCATCGCTCGGACCTGGGGTTGTACAGAGTCGTCGGAGTCTCCTCGCGACCGTCGCTTCCGCTCTGCCACGGGAACAGAGCCCCTGTCAGGCCGGCTTGCGTGGCCGCCGTCCGTGCGGCGTCGAGGCGATGCCAGCGGTAGTCGAGCAACGAGCGCGCGATCTGCGGCTCGCGAAGGTTCATTACCCGCATGACGAACAGCTCGTCCCAGAACACGTGCCCGCGGTATCCCTCACCGTGCAAACCTCGCGCCGAAACGCCGGCGTCACGCCCGGTCGTGTGCGGTGAGATCGACTGCAGCACATGGAACACGTGCAGATTGAGCACCTGCTGGCTGAGCGGATCCGCATCGATGGCGACAGAGAACCGATCCCATAGCCGCCGCCATGCAGCCTGATGTCTCCGAAGCGCGTCGGCGAGGTCTGTGGATCCTGCCCGGGCGCGGGCGAAAGCGGCTTGTCCTGGTGATGCAGTGGCCGCATCACGAGAGGTGAAGACCGCGGCCGTCTTGGTCAAGGTGACCGGGACGCCATCGACGAGCAGGACCTCCGCCTCGCGTGAGTAGCTTCTCCTGTCCCCACCGCTGTCACTCCGCCAGTTGGCGTCGGCACCCGACACCTGGAGGTGAGTCGCGGTGGCGATAGTCACCTGACTTTGTCGAGTGCGGACAATGCACAGGATGGTGTCATCCCGGGAGCGGAAGTTCGGAGCGGAAAGGTGTCGCGTGTCGGAGCCGATGTACGCCGAAACATTCGTGTTCCGCACCCCCGCATCGATCCCAGCTCGCAAGGTCGCTCTGCCGCGCCAGCCGACAGCGGTCACCGCGGTTTCTAGCGCGGCGAGGTGGGGATCATCCATGGACACAAAGGACCACTGCTCGACGTTCAAGATCTCCCCGCCCGCTGCCAGAAGAGTCACTGTGCGACGCGAGACGCCGGTACGGAGGTCCAGCTCCCGGCGCTCGTCTAACGTTTCCAGGTCGCCGCTCGACCACCACGGGCCATCGCCGATGCGGACGTCCAATGGCAGCCAATTCGGAGCGTTGACGAGGTGCTCCTCCTCGATCCGTCGACCGTGAATGCGGCTCCGCAACCGGTTGTAGACCCCCGCGAGGTAAGTCCCTGGATAGTGCACGCCGTCATCAACGTGCTCTGGACGGGCGCCCCTGCTCGCGAAGTAACCGTTGCCCAACACGGTTAGGGCCTCGCGGTGGCCCTCGTGGGCCGGGTCGAAATCCTCGTAGACCAGTAGCCACGGGTCGGCCGCGGACGCGCCGATGTCGAGCTCACCCACGTCGTCAACGACGATGTCGGCTCCGGCCGCCTCGAGCTCGGCGCGATGGCCCGCGCGGTCAACGCCCACGACGAGGCCGAAGCCGCCTCGATGGCCTGCCTCCACTCCGGCGACCGCATCCTCGACAACGACCGTGCGCTCGGGGGCGGCTCCCAATCGAGTCGCCGCTTCGAGGAACATCGCCGGGTCAGGCTTGCCGGGCAACCCAAGATTGAGGGCATCCTGCCCGTCGACGATGACATCAAAAGCGCTGACGAGGTCTGCCGCGTTCAACATTTCGCGCGCGTTCCGACTTGCGGTGACCAATCCGATCCGTACCCCGGCTGTTCGCAGGCGGTTGACCAGCGCCGTGGTCCCGGGGTAGGTACGAAGTCCCCGGGCAGCAAGTTCAGTAAGGAACAGGTCATTCTTTCGTGCCGCGAGCCCGGCGATCGTCCATGTGTCTGCCGCGTCTGTTGCCTCACCAGCGTCAAGCTTCACTCCGCGCGAGGTCAGATAGGCTGCGACACCATCCTCGCGCGACCGTCCGTCGACGAAAAAACGATAGTCACGGTCTTGATCGAAGCTGAGATCGGGGTCCGTCGGGTGAGCGCGTGGATCTTGGAGCACCGAGTCGAACAGAGCCTTCCAGGCAGCGGCGTGAATCGAGGCGGTGTTTGTGACGACCCCATCCATGTCGAAGAGCACAGCGTCGTAGCCAGTTCGGATGCCGTATGCGCTCGGTAGGTGGTGCAGCGGCTGAGTGCCCTGCGTCGATGCCGTGCGACGTGTCACAGTCATGTAGATGGATGCGCCGGCGCTCCAACGCCGCCGCCAATGTCCCGAACGTTCGTGCCTTCGATCATCGAGTGCGCATCTGGCGCACCCTTTCGCATCTGACTCAGTAAACGAATGCTGACGATGAAGAGAACAAGTTGGATGGCCGGAAGCAGGCTGTCGAGATCGACTCCCTCGTCAAAGGCATTGGCGGGCAGTATCCATGGGTGAGTCCCTCCGTTCATCACGTGGAGGGTGATCGCGAGCACGGTTGCCGAAATCGCGGCTAGCGCTGTAACAGCCACGAGGAGCATATGGGCGACCCGGGGCAGCCGATTCAGCCGCCACGCCCAGAGCCCCGCGGTTCCGATGAGTGCGACGCCGATCAGGGTCTCACCGAGCATGATCACGACGGCCCAGAAAGTTGGTGCCGGAGCGACTACGACATTCAGGATTCCCTTGAACCACTCGGGGGCGCCTTGGGATGAGTCCGGCAAGTTTGTCGCGAATTGAGTGACGAAGTCGCCGAAGATCTTCGCGAGCCCCGAGACAAGCCATTCGTAGCCGATGATCGCCTGAACAGCGAGCAAGCCCAAGAGCCCGATCCTGCCTTGGTCGGCCATGTAATGCACGGAAGCCGCCTGCGCGGACGCGATCGGGGCATCTGGCGCCTTGCTCATGAGTCTTCCTCTTTGTTGTGGATCGTGATGCTCGGGCTCGGGCTCGGGCTGGACTCTAGCCGTCGCTCGTATGGATCTTTCCGTGGTTAGCCTGGTTGATCTGTGTGGGCATCACGTCGCTGCCCGGGCACCAAGCCAAGAACGGGCCGCACCGCGAAGCGCAACTGCCGCAGACTGGCAACTCCCCGACCTCGCAACGCCTCACCCGTTTCTGAGGCTCGAGGCAGCTACTGCTTCCCGCCCAAAATGGCGATGCGTTCGTGATATTCCTCGGTGGTCAGTTCACCGCGCGCATACCGTTCATCAAGGATCTGTCGCGGCCGGGGGGTACCCTTGTCAGCACCGACCCGCCGCGCCGAAACGGTCGAGTTGCGGATCAAGAAAACGATTAAGACCACGATCCCGATAGCGACGAGTGCGCCGACGAGCAACATCCATCCCCACCCGTTGTATCCGTATCCCCACATCATGATGGTGCCTCTCTCCGTGCGGGCGCGATCTGCGCTTGCCCTTCCAGCTTCGTCGAACGCGCGGCCCGACACTAAGGCCATTAGTCCCGCGGCCCAGTTCAAGGTCCAGACACTGCTGGGTAGCGGCAGGAGTTATAGACGCCGGGCTCGTCGGGCACATGAGTACACCCTCGCGGGCCGGAATCGCCTGGACTCTAGGGGGAAGGATCTATCTCGCACCTGCGCAGGATCCGAAATTCAAGGTGCTGATCGAGCGCAACGATAGGCTCGCCGGTGCAGAAACCGCTGCCGCCCGATCGCCCGCTCGTCCACGTTTGAGTCGATCAGCGCCACGGGCGTGCGCGATAATGTGGATTGCACGACAGCGCTCTCATGGATGCACGTGGCCATCGCGCCACGGCCCCCGTAGTCGAGATCGGCAACCGGCACTAAAGCAAGGACTCTCCCGAAACGTCCTCTACTCCGGGGGTGTGGTCAACAGCGGTCGGCCGGAGTTCACCCATGCGTCCATTCCGCCCTCTAATTCGACGACATTGGTGTATCCGAGACCGGTGAAGGTCCGGCCGGCGATCGCGCTCATCCGGCCGGTGCGGCAGTAGATCGCCAGCGGCGTGTTCAGGTCGGCTGGCAGCACGTTGGCTTCCTCGCCGATCTGATCGTAGGGAACCATTCGGTCCGTTGCGGAGATCTCGCCAGCGAATGGGAGATGAACATTGATGGTCACCCGGTCCGGCTCTGCCATCGCTGCCGCGAACTGAGTGGGAAGGAGCAAACGACTCGTGGTCGCGGGTGCGGAGGGGACCACATCAGGGGTCTGCCTCGTGCCGCTTGATTGTGAGTGTGCCGATCCACATCCGGTCAACAAAATGGCCGAGGCTAGGAGAATGACACCGACAGAAATGAGGCGCGTGAACGTCAGATGGACGCTATCTCTCACTGCTGAACCTTCCCTGACATCAGAACTTTTGCTCAAGTGGGCCCGTCCAAATTTGTCGTGATCGACTATGGCCATCCGTCTGGATCCATTGTTCTCTGTGTCGCTCACAACCTGGCCCGCAGCGCCTCGGCGATTTGCTCTTCCGTCGGGAGCCCTGCAAGCCCGTGCGGGGTGAAATAGATACGACAGGCAAGGTCGGCTGTCCGACCGTCTGAGGCGAATATGTCCTTACCGGCAAGAGTGAGTGTCGGTGAGCCGGCGAATCCGGTGAGCTCCGCATCATCGGGAGTGCTCACAAGCCGGTATTCGACGCCCACGTCGGGCCGGCCCAGAGCCAGGAGTGCGTTCGACGCTCTGACTCCCGCCTCCTGCCAATTCGGGCAGTCCTCGATGTGGAGCACTTCTAATGTCATGAACCCAAGGTAAGCCTGTGTTGAGGCTCTGGTGAGAATCCGTATGGCCTGACTTGACTGCCGCGGCACGCGGTGCCCTGTGCTACCGGTGGCGATGGAATCATCCCATGGGCTCAACCGGAACTGAAGGCTAGAGGCGGTTGAGCGGCGGCATGAACTCGCGCCGCAGCCGTCGCTCGAGCTGGTCGGCCGCGTCGACCGTCGAGCACTCCTGCCACGACAGGTTGCAGCTGCGCAGCCAGTCGTGGATCGCCGCCGCTTGCTCAGCGGTCACCTTCTGCTGGTTCGGGTTTCTGGTCACGCTCGGCGGGATCCCGAACAGCAGCTCGCAGACGTTTCGTCGCAGCGACGATCCGGCGACGCTGAGCCCGCGTCCCAGGTGCTTGCTCCATGCGCGGCCGCGCAGGCTCGTAGCCATGCCGACATAGACGGCCCGACCCTGATGCCGCCATAGGTACACGCCGGGCTCGTCGGGCACCTGCGCACGCGCGAGCTCGCGGACGGGGATCGTGGGCGCCGACAGGAGGGCGCCCCACTCCCCCGCGGTCGGCGGACCGCCGGCAGACGTCATCGGCCGTCGCGGCCGATCTGGCGATCCGGCGTCGACGCGGGAACTCGGGTACGCGGCGACTTGCCCTTGCGGCTACCCTGCACGGCCTCGCGCGGGTGGCGCGCCTGGTCGACGTCGGCCTGCTTCCATGCGGTCGCGGCGGCGGCCTGGTCGGGGCCGGCCTTGATGCCCTCGACGTGCAGCTCGCGCCGCTCGGCCGAGTCCCACGACAACTCCGCGTCGTGGTCGACGTCGGCGGCGAGGTCGCGGAGGTCCTGCGCTTCCTCCGCGTCGACGAGATCCGCGGGAGCTTCGAGCACTTCGGCGCCGACCACGAGGCCCGCGGCGAGGTCCTGGTCGTCGCGTGCCTGCGCTTCGCGCGCGTCGCGCTCGGCCCGCTCGGTGTCGCGGTCGACGAGCGTGGCGCGCACCACGGCGGGATCGGCACCCGTCTCCAACACCTCGACGTCGTACCGGTCGCGCAGCTCTTGGCGAATGCGAGCCTCGGCGTCGCGGGCGGCCTGGTCTTCGTCGCGGAACGTGACGGCTGTCTCATAGGCGCGGGCGACGTCGCGCGTCTGCGCCTGATCCCACCACGACGCATTGTGCACGGGGGCAAGCTCGGCCCGGGCGGCGACCCTCTGCGCGTCGAGCTGCGCCTGCAGCTGACGTGCTTCCTCGAGGTCCCGCCGCGTCGCCCGCTGGGCGGCGTCCTGTCGCGCCTGGACCGCTGAGCGGGCCAGCTGCGCCGCAGCCATGAGCTGCTGGCGGATGTTCCCCTCGGCCTCTTCCAACACTCCATCGGCCTGCAGTTCTGCCATGGCTCTCCCCTATCTCTCGGCGCCGCGATCGGGCGGCGTAGTCGGTACCTGGGGCCGCGACGTGAGCGGCGTCGGGAGTGGGCTGGCTGCCGGTCGTGCCGGCGCCTGCCCTCCGGTGGCCTGGCGCAGCCTCTCGGTCATCGGACTTTCCGCCGCGACCTCGCCTGTAGCAAACCCCGCGAGTTCGGGCATCCGGGCTCGCACGGCATCCAGTCGCGCGCCGAGCGCGTTGCGGATCTCCGCCGCACGTCGTGACTCGTCGACGGCTTGGTGCATGGAGTAGATCGCCTGCGCTGTGCGCATCAGCTGACGGAACAGCATGGCCTCAGCCTGCGTGCCCTGGCCATGGGTGGTCGCCATGGCCAGGAGGTTCGCCGCGCCGGCGATCGAGCGAGGGCCGGCCGTGTTCTTCGGCCGCACGTCGCGGGCTCGGATCTGAGCCGTGCGGGCGAGCGTCCGCGAAGCATCCGCCAGGGGGCCGGGTGTCGCCTCGACACGCTGCGACCATGCGGCGAACGCGCCGCTGGTTTCGCGAGCCACCCGCGCCCACGTCGCACGGTCGGTCGGGTCCACGGCGCTGAGCTGGTCGCGCAACTGCGTCACCTGGTCGGTGTACTCGCGCCACAACTCGGGGCCGGGCTCGTGCTGCTCCCGGCCGGGGGCGACCGGCGTGTACCGCATCGGGTTTCGCCAGGTCGCTCGCCACTCGTCGACGCCGGCCTGCGCCGCCTGTGGGGTGTCCGGCCAGCCGTCCCGAAGCCGCGGCAAGGTCAGGTCACGGGCGAGTCGCCCTCCCCCATGCCAGACAATCGTCTCGTCCCGGTTCCCGGGTCGAAGCGCGACGGAGTAGCCGGCCACAACATCGTCGCGATCGGCGGCGAAGCGTGGCCGCACGAGCACGCCGGCCTGGTGCAGCCGGCGCACGAACTCGCCCTCGTCGAGTGAGGCTGCAGCGGCCGCTCGCACGCTCCGCTCGAGGCGCACGGACGCCAACGTGTCATCGCCGCGGCGGTTCGCTATCTCCCGCTCCCCTGGTCGCTCCCCGCGCATGGCCATGTCCGACCCGCGCGACTCGAGCAGCTGCAGTCCGTGCTCCTGCTCCAGCTCGCGGGCGATCGACTGAGCCCGCGAGTAGTCGTGATGGATCGACGCCTTCGTGCCGTCCTCGCGCACCAGGTTGACCGCGATGTGGATGTGGTCGTTGCCGGCCTTCGACAGGCCGTGCCGAACGGCCACCCACCGGCAGCCGGCCTTGCCGGAGCCTTCCGTGAATCCCATCCGGTCGACGAACTGCTCCGCGATCGTCGCCCAGTGCTCGTCGGTCAGCTGCCCCTCCTCAGCACGGAGGCTGAGGCTGGCGTGCCAGACGTGGCCGCCGTTGACCTCGACCCCGAACGCCGTCCGGGGCTCGTCGAGGTGCTTGGCGATCGCCAACGCCGTTGACGGTGCAAGCTCGCTATCACCGAAGAAGGTGAACGTCGCAGAGTCGCCGTTCACCAGGTGCGGCTCGGTGTGCTCGTTCGAGCGCCCCTCCCCCGCGAGGTAGCTCAGCAGACCGCCCATGCGGTCGCCTCGCGTCACGTTCGGCATCACGAGTCGGCCAGCCGATCAACCGCCGCGGTGACCCTCGGGAACAGTGCACGGAACTCGGCAGTGACCGCCTCGGCCTCGGCCGGGAAGGTTCCCTCCGTGTTCGCGTACCGGGCCAGCTGGTTCAGGTTCGTGGCAATGCCGGCGACCTCGCGACGGACGCTGAACAGCTCCGCGATCGCCGCCTTCCGCTCGGTGCTCGTCTCGACGTGCGCGCTCTTCGCGGACTCGTGCAGCAGCCGCGGCACGCTCATGCCAGCGGCCGCAGCCTTCGCCTCGAGCTCGGCCGCCTCGGCCGGCGTCACGGTCACCGGGTAGCGCTTCGAGCGCTTCTCCCCCGGCGTCGCATTCGCACGCCGGCGGCGACCGAAGACACCGCGATCATGGCTCTCAGTCACGGTCCCTCCCCCCTGGCCCAGCGCAGCGACCCCGCCTCCTGGCGGGGCGTCATACGACAAGTATGCCGAGGCAGGACGCCCCGCGTCTAGCCTCCAAGCCGGTTTATGGAACATAAACTTATAGCTTGCTCCGTTTGGAACGCCATCCAGACAGTGCGCAGCAGTGTCCTCGGATCGAAAAGCCCAGAGAGCCGGAGCAAAGCTCCGCGATGTTGTTGGCCGGCTGCGCCGGCACGGCAACTCCGTTGCCTTTCGCACCGGGAAGGGTACGCACCACTCCCCGACCATCAAGGGCTTTCGCGGCATATCCTCGCTGCGCTCCGGTATTCCACGGTCCCTTGACGCTCGACTCCTGGCGCTGTTTTCGGCGTGTGCCGAAAGGCAATGGGAGATGTGAGAGAGGGGTCTGTGATGGACAGGAACCGAACGTTGGACTCGGCGACCGTGGGCGAATACGAAGTGCCCGTCGACCCCATGGACGAACTGCAATGCGACAGCTGCCAATGAGAGTCCTGGTCGACGTGACGACGCTCACGACGAACGTCCCCACCGGGGACGACGAGGCCGGGCGGCGAATGGCCAAGCTCGCTGCCCGCGACAAGGACCTGAGAGCACACGGCCATTCCGGCTACCGGGTGTGCACAACGGTTGCCATCCCGAACGGCGATTACGTGATGATCGTCGACACGCTCGAGCGAGAGGAAATCCAACAATGACGAACCTGCAGCCGAGCGTGCTCGAAGAGCCGCCGGCAACCGAACTGTTCCTGATCCCGGATGAAGTCAGCGCCGCGCTGCGCATCAGCCGCGGCAACCTCAAACGGCTCCGGGACGCCGGCCAAGGTCCCGCGTACTTCACAATCGGCTCGACGATCCGCTACCTGCAAACCGACGTCAACGAGTGGCGGGCCAAGCACCCGCACGGCATCGAGATCCCGGAACGGCGATCGCTGGGCGAAGGTCGCTAGATCACTGCAAGCCGTAGCGTGCGCGGCCGCGCGCCACGAGCTCGTCGACGTCGATGCGGCCTGCTACCCATTCCGCGGCGTCGGCACGAGTAGCCGGGTCAACGTGCAGGCCCTCCATCTCGCCGCTGTGCTCGGCCTGCTCGAGCGCGAACCAACGCTGAGCCTCGGAGGATGGGGTCGGGCTCGCGGAGCGCTTCGACGCGCTCACTATCGGCCATGCCCGGATCGGCCCAGGCCAGGATCGGCTCGGTACATGGTGGTGCCGAAGGCATCCAGTCCGGCGGCACTCGATCTGTCGGCGCCGGGCTTAAAGGGAGTGTCGAGGCCGGCAAGGCGGGCCGCTGACCATCCGCGGTCAAGAGACGAATCGGTCGACGACACCAGGTGATCGCGCAGGTACCCCGCTAGTGGCTCGTGCCGGCCGGCGACGGCCACGAGCCGCAAGTTGCGCAACGTTGGCACGTCGATCGCGGCCCAGTCGATCGGGTGCCCGGCGCGTTCTGCGAGCGAGCTGACGTAGGCGCTCTGACTTCTAGTGTTCCCGTCCCTGAAAGGGTGAATGGCCGAGAGCTCTCCCCACCGGTCCGCGAGGCGATCCGCAAAGGTCGCGGAGTCGAGGCCGGTCAAGAAGTCCTCGCGCTGCAGCTTGTCGAACAAGGAGCGAAGCGACTCCGGGATGTACTCGGGTCGAGCGTAGGCGATGCCCGTTCCGGTCGCCTGCGCGTCCGTTTCACGCAGCTCGCCAGCCCAGTCCAACAGCGACCCGAACATCTCGCGGTGGATGGTCTGCAGGTAGTCGAAACCTGGTGGCTCAGCAGGGGCCCGCCGCCGCAGGTGAACCCATCCGACAGTGGCGTAGTCGTTGAGCGCCTGGTCGAGTCGGTCAGCATCGCGGATGCCGAACCGATTGACAAGCACACCACCCGACCCAGGATAGGTGTACTTGTCGTCGAGGGTCATCCCCTCGAGTACTTGGCGTCGATTTCGGCGCGGGCTTCCTCGATGGTGAGTTCGCTGCGGTACACGCGGCGGCCGCGGTCGAGCGCTTCCGCGTCCGGGAAGTGGCCCGCAAGCTGCTGGCCCTTCTCAACCTCAGCCATCAGGCGGTCGACCGGGGCTACACCCGCGAGGGCTGCACCCGTCTGAATCGTGTTCGACATGCTCACTCCCTCACTCAATCGGCCTGGTACCAGTCTACCGGTGACTGCTGTCAGCGGTAAGGTGCTGGGCCGATTGAGTGAGGGGTGCAGAGTCCGATCTACGGGAATCGAGGCACTCCTGACTTCTCGCCTGGGCGGCGGTGAACGAGTCCACACTTCGCGGCGCGGGGCAGCAGTGGGCCGCGACGAGCAGCGCCACCGACACAAGCGGTGCGCGCTCTGCGTTCCTCCAGCGAGTCGTCATTGCGTATCTGGCGGGCGTTCGTCCACACGGAGGGTCGATCAGGATCGCAGCTCTTGGGCATCAGAGTTCGCCAAGAACGTAGATCGTGAGGAAACCGAGGAAGAACATGGCGCCAAGAAGAGTGGTTTCTTCTTGTTCGTGGGCTTCGGTGAGGAGTTCTTCGACGACGAGGTAGAGCAGGGCTGCGGCGCCGAATGCGAGCACCGTCGCCAGGATCGCGGAGGAAGCACCTGCGAGAAGCGCTGCTCCCACGATTGCGCCGAGGGCGGTGGTTAGGCCGAGGCTGCTGCTAATGACCACAGAACGACGACGACTGAGCCCAGTTTGATTGAGCGATGTGGTGACGGAGAGGCCGATGAAGAGGATCTCTATCGTGAGAGCGATGGTGATGATCAGCCCCTGTTTGCTTCCGAGAGTTGAGCTGACCCCGACCAGGAGTCCATCGAGGAGCAGGTCAATCCCTACGGCGATGATCAAGCCGAGTGGGACGACGGACGCGGTGGCGTCCTGGGGTTTGCTTTCGAGTTTGCGTCCGATGGCGCCGAGGGTAAGCATGACTGCAGTTCCGCCTGCGAAGCCGGCGACTGCCCAGCCGAGATTGCCCTCGTGGCGGAGGTCGGGAAGGATCTCGCCCGCTAACGCTGCGAGCACGACGCCGGCGGCGAAGTGTTGGACCGCGCTCGTGAGTTTGGGGCCCGGAGGTCGAAGAACCGAGACCACTGAACCGATGATTGCTGCCGCGACGGGGAAAGACACCAGCAGAGCGGCCTGAGCGATCACACTGCCGGTGCTAACCATCAATGTTTCTGTTCAACAGAGTGCGGGTATCGGCGGTTCAGTTGTTACCGCCGAAGTCGCCCGATCTGTCTCTCCAAGCGCGCGTTGAATCCACTTTCTCGGGCGCGTGCGGCTTCAGCTGGCGACCCGAGACGACGAAGATCAGACAGAGCAGGACGCCGCTGACGACGAGAATGTCGGCGATATTGCCGATGAAGAGGTCGCCGTAGGCGATGAAGTCCGTGACATGCCCTTGCCCGAATGACGGCGGTTTCAGGAGCCGATCTGCGAGGTTGCCGACCGCGCCACCGAGTATGAGGCCGAGCGCGATGCCCCAACGGATGCCCCGCAGTCGCACGGCGACGCCGATTATCGCCGCCGCGGCGAGTGCCCCGATGACGGTGAACACCCACGCTGCCCCTGAGCCGATGGAGAACGCCGCTCCGGGGTTGCGAACGAGCAACAATGAGAGAACGTCTGCGATGAGCGGGACACGGCTGCCTGGTGTCAGCTGTGCGATTGCGAACATCTTCGTGACCTGGTCGAGGATCAGCCCGAGTGCCGCGACGGCGAGGGCGACCCCGAGAGCACGAAGGAGAACTCTTTCTGATCTCGCGACCGGACAAGGACTCCTCGACTCCTTCCGCGGCCGCCTCGGCGGGTGACCCGGCACCCTGGGCAATCACGAGACCGCCTTTCGGGTGCGCGCCGCGCGGAGCCCGTTGAGGATCACGATGACTTCCGCGATCTCGTGGACCAGGACGACGGCCGCGAGCCCGAGGACGCCGAATAGCGCAAGCGGGAGCAGGGCGGTGATGATCAGCAGCGACAGGATGATGTTCTGGTTGATGATGCGGCGTCCCCGGCGGGCGTGGTCGAACGCGCGCGGGATGAGGCGCAGGTCATGCCCGGTGAAAGCGACATCCGCGGACTCGATCGCGGCGTCGGAGCCAGTGGCTCCCATCGCGATGCCGATATCCGCGGCGGCGAGGGCGGGGGCGTCGTTGATGCCGTCGCCGATCATCGCGACCGATCCCGCCTGAGACAGCTCGCCGATCGCCGCGGCCTTGTCCTCTGGGCGCAGCTCGGCGCGCACGTCGCTGATCCCGGCTTGCGCGGCGAGAGCGCGCGCGGTGCGGGCGTTGTCGCCGGTCAGCATGGTTACCCCGACACCCTGGTCTGCGAGGGTGCGAACGACCTCCGGGACCTCGGGGCGCAGCTCGTCGCGGACGCCGATCGCGGCGACCGGTGTTCCGTCGCGGTGCACGATCACGACGGTCATACCCTGCTCCTCCAGGCTCGTGACCTGGCTCCCGAGCCTGTCGGCGTCGAGCCAGCGGGGACTGCCGACTGTGATCCGTGTCCCGTCGACGGTGCCTTCGATGCCGTTCCCGGCCTGCTCGGTCACGTCAACCGCCGCAGGGATGCCGGGGGCAGCGGCGGTGATCGCGGCAGCGAGCGGGTGTGTACTGTGTTGCTCCAGCGCGGCCGCCCAGTCGAGGGCCTGTCGCTCGGTCACTCCGTCGACGGTGAGGACCGCGGTGACGGCCGGCTGGTTGCGGGTGAGGGTGCCGGTCTTGTCGACGGCGACGTGGCGGATCGTCCCGAATCGTTCGAAGGCTGCGCCGGACTTGATGATCACGCCGAACTTGCTGGCCGCGCCGATCGCGGCGACGACCGTGAGCGGCACAGAGATTGCCAGTGCACACGGCGAGGCGGCGACGAGCACGACGAGAGCCCGGGTGATCCACAGCTCCGGGTCGCCGAACAGCGACCCGATGAGCGCGACCAGCGCGGCAAGGATCAGCACGCCGGGAACCAGGGGGCGAGCGATCCGGTCCGCGAGACGCGCACGGTCACCCTTCTCCGCCTGTGCCTGCTCGACCAGCTCCACGATCGTGGTCAGCGAGTTGTCCGCGCCCGCTGCGGAAGCCTCGATCTCAAGCGCCCCAGAGGTGTTGATCGAACCGGCGGACACCGCGTCACCAGGCTCGACCTCGACCGGAATCGACTCGCCAGTGATCGCGGAGGTATCCAGGCTGGAACGCCCCGAGCGGACGATCCCGTCCGTCGCGACCCGCTCCCCCGGACGAACAAGCATGATCTGGCCGACGGTGAGAGCCTTCGCCGCGATCTCGACCGAGGCCCCGTCGCGGCGCACTGTCACGGTCTCCGGGACGAGCTTCAACAGTGCGCGCAGGCCGCCGCGGGCGCGGTCCATCGCCTTGTCCTCGAGCGCTTCAGCGATCGAATAGAGGAACGCCAGCGCGGCCGCTTCCTCTACGTAGCCGAGGATGACCGCGCCAACCGCGCTGATCGTCATCAGAAGACCGATACCAAGTTTTCCCTTGAATAGCTTCCAGATCGCCCCAGGCGTGAACGTCGACGCGCCCAGCAGCAATCCGATCCAGAACAGCACCAGTGCCGGGATCCCCGCACCCGACCACTCACAGACCAGGCCCGCGAGGAATGCGATACCCGAGAACACCGGGACCATGATCCCGCGATCCTTCCACCACGGCCCGTCATGGTCGTCGTCATCATCATCGTCGACCGCAGAACCCTCCACCTGAGACTTCGTCACCGCGCTCACGCGTCAGCCCTGGTACCGCAGCATCCCGGCACGGTGCAGGAGGCATCCACGCACGGCTCGTTCTCGTCGACGGCCAGCGTCACATCCACGAGCGCATTCAACGCCTCCGCGAGATGCGGGTCCGCGATCTCGTAGCGAGTCTGCCTCCCCTCCGGCTCGGAAACGACGATCCCACAGTCACGCAAACACGTCAGATGGTTCGACACGTTCGAACGGGTGAGTTCCAGCTCACGCGAAAGGACAGCCGGGTAGCTCGGCCCCCTGAGCAGGGTCATCAGAATCCGAGAGCGCGTCGGATCCGCCATCGCCCGGCCGAGCCGGTTCATGACGTCGAGGCGCGGAGCAATAGTCAGCATGCACTGATCATACAGCGCGTGCTGACTATTTTTGGATGCCCAAGAAGACACCCTGTCGTAACGACCGACCAATGTTCAGAGCGTTGTTCGGCGACCAGCTACCGCACAGGCGTTCGACGCTACTGGCGGCATCCGGTGTCGAGTTGCGAGTCACACCTGGTTGCAGGAGGTCGATGGGCCATTGAGGGGCCTCCTGTTCCGCTGGGACAGCGTGCTCGCACATCCGCCAACGCAAGACGAACTCAATAGATCGACTCTCAGATGCCGAGAGACTTGCGTAGCGCCGCCTCGTCGCCGCCGGTGAGTTCATCGGCGCGGGACAGCAGCAGGTCGACTGCGATTCGAATCAAGGTGTTGTCCGTGATCCTGTCCGAGTCGGTGTCCTTGGTCTTGTTGAGCTGGCGGGCTCGAAGCGTCAGGTCCGTCAGCTGGTCGGTGCGAAGCCGCGATTCCTTCCGTTCGTAGCGGAGGTATGGGGGTACCGACTCGACCGGTGCCTTTGGTGCCTTGGCCCGCGCTTCCCGCTTGGGTCGATCAACAATGGCCTGTGCCGCTGGCACGGCAGGCTCGGCCGGTCGGGCAGGTTCGACTTCGAGGATCGGGGTGGGGGCCTCCCCCACCTTCACGGTGTCCTCTTCGTTGCCTCGCGGCTCGAGCAGAGAGCTCAGTTGTGGTCTCGCCATGGTTATGCTCCTACGCCTGCTCGTGTTCCGGTGTGAGCCCAGAGCGATGTCAGCTCCAGGGCGACCCTGCGATAGTCCTCGCGGGCCTTGGCGGCGATGCGGGAGTCGCCGTCGGCATATTGGGTGACGACCTTGCCTTCGACCGGCGCCATCTTGTGGATCTTGTAGTCACGGATCGCCGACTTGAACCGGAGCAGGCCGGCGCCGTCGAGCAGTGCTTCGGCATCGGTGAGCTCGACCGGAACGCGCGGGTCGATCTTGTTCAGCATCACTCGGTAGGTCACTTTGGAGGGCAGGACGATCTCGTTGATCGTCGCGATCAGAGGCGCGAATGCGAGCGGTGAGGGTTCGGTCGGGAGAATCACGAAGTCTGACTCGGTGAGCACGGTGGCTAGGACGTCGCGTCCCTCCAGCGAGCCGGGAGTGTCCACGAGCACTACGTCGTACTGCAGCTCCCGGAGGCGAGACAGGTTCGAGGGGTTGGTGTCGTCAACGACATCGAACGGCAGGTCGTTGCCGGCCCGGTCGGCCCACCATGCGGACGACTTCTGCGGGTCGACGTCCGCGACCAGGACTCGTGAGTTTTCGGAAAGGATGCTGGCGAGGTTCATGACCGTGGTGGTCTTCCCGGCCCCGCCCTTTTGGTTGGCGATCGTGACGATGCGCATGTCTCTATCCAATCTGTAAGTCTGTAAGTTCCGGAGTCTGTAAGTCGGGGTGTCGAGCTTTCTTTGCCCTCTGCGGAGGTTCAACTCTGTAAGTTCGGGACTCTGTAACTCTGTTAGTTACAGAGTCTGTGAGTGGTAAGACGCCCTAAGCCCTCGCCACTTACAGAGTCTGTAAGTTTGGAACTACCAAAGTCTGTTACTTACAGACTCCGACAGTAACAGACTTCCGGACTCTGTAAGTTGTTTCCCGCGAACTTACAGAGTCTGTAAGTTCCGAAGTCTGTAAGTTCCGCCCTTCTACCGAATCCGCCGCCCAGACGGCTTGAGCTCACCGGGGTGAGCAGAGGGGCGGGATTGGCCTAAACGCGGCTCCTGGAGGCGCACAGGGGCGTTTCCGGGGGTCTTATGACGCGCTGCATGCCCGCGGGGGAGCGTGAGGGGGCAGCGAGCCCCCTCACCGGCGAGAAACGCCGCGACGTCAGTGCTTGGTCGCGCCGGTCACCATGGACAGGTCGATGCCGGACAGGATGCGCTCGGCGAGGCCTGCGGGGGAGTACAGGTAGTCGAAGTAGTGCCCGCCGATGACAATCTCAGTCGGCACGGGGCCGTTGTGGATTGGTTCTCCACTGTCGGTGCAGGTTCGAAGTTCGGTGTGCCCGGCCTCGTCGATCATCTTCTGAGCGTGAATTCGGGCGGCGGGGGAGTAGTTCCGATGGCTGTTGATCCCGTCACACATGAATGCGACTTCGGCGGGCAGCTCGTCACCTGAGGTGACGAGAAGGAGGGTTCCCTTGCTGTCGTAACCGTCGGTCATGCCGTTGAAGCTGCGCCCTTCGTAGTTGCCGCAGAACAGCGCGAGGTCCGAGTAGGTGGGGCCGTCGATGTAGGTCACGCTGAGCCACGCGGATCCGGTGCCGGTGCCCATGCGGACGCTGAACTTCACTCCGGGCCATGCTTTCGCGAGATCCTTTCGCAGCATCGCGGCGGTCTCCTTGGTGCTGATGTACTGGGTTGTCATCGTTTTCTCCCTCGTCGTTTCTTTGGCCTTTCCGGCACAGAGATCGTTTGAGAGCGGGAGGCGCGTGAGTGATCCGTCTGAGCGGTTGCTACGCGAAGGCGTGAGCCGGAGTCTGCAAATAGCGAATGGCGGGGCACGGGAGCGGCGTAGCGAACTACGGTCGGCGAGCCGGACAGGCCAGAGGCCAGAGGAATTGTCAGCGCCGGCCTCCGTGCCGGCTCGGCTTGGTCAGCTGAGCGCCGCCGACCAGGCGGCTCCGTTCGGCGGGCGGTCTGGCCCCGACGATTGCCGGGGCCAGATGCTCGTTAGCCCTCGAACTCGTCCGGGTCGACCTCATCAGCGTCGTCGGGGTCAGGCTCAGGTGCCGGACGCTCAGCGGGGGTGGCGTCGGCGACGATCTGCTCCACCTCTGACAACGGGTAACCCCATGCAGCGAGTTGTGTGAAGTAGGCGAACGCGTCACGTCCGGGGTTTCGCCATGTGTGCTTTCCGGTGCTCGCCTCATACCCGCCGATCACCACGGCGAGGGCGATGTGCCCGGCTTTGCCGGGCTGGCTTGCGGCGAGGGTGTCGAGTGGGCTGGCTGCCCAGTACGAGTCGGGGGCGTCGAGGCTCAGCAGTGATGCCGCGAGCCTGTTGCCGTTGCCGATGGCTGCCGCGATGGTGTTGCGGTGTGCCGTGAGCGCCTGTGCGATGAAGGGGCTGGCATCCTTCGGGAGGGTCTTGCGGGACAGGAGCGTTGCCAGCCACTCGCGTCGGACAACTTCCGCCGATGCCCACGCCTTGTTGTTGGCGATGAGCGTCTTTCGCTCGGCCTTCTGCTCCTCGCTCATGGGTCCGCTGACGTTCCCGCTGGCGCTGACCTTCCTGAAGCCGTGCGCCTTGGGGTCGGTGACGTAGTAGGCCACGTCGACGTCGCCGGTGTAGAACGAGCGGACGTGGGCGAACTTCGGGGTGACGTCGGTCAGGTGCTCGACGGTGACCGGTTCGCCTTCGGCTGTGACCAGATCGCGGATGCTGGTGTGCTCTTTGTCGTAGTAGGAGTCCGGGCGTGATTCGAGGATGGTGTAGCCCATCTCGATCAGAGTGGTGCGCTCGGCGGCGACGGCGTCGGCGCGCACCCGGTTATCGCGCTGGCGCTGCAGCTCGTGGGCGAACTGGTCGGGGCTCTCTTCGGCATACTGGACGAGTCGGCTCACTGCCTCTTTGTCATCTTCGAATTCGATCAGTGCGGCTGCCTGATCGAGGGTCACTTCGTGCTTGCTGGCGAGCTGACCGGCGAACTGGCTATCGGCGACCTTGATTCCCGCCTCGACTACGGCCTTCTTGACGCCCGTCTGCTTGGCGATTTGAGGAACGCTGAGGCCTTCGAACGCCAGCTGCTGGAACACGGCGGCGCGTTCGGGTTCGGTCAGGTCGGCACGGTGCTCGTTCTCGGCGAACTGTTCCACGAGCCGGGTCACGGTCGAATCGTCGCCCTCCACGATGTAGGCCGGGATGGTGGTCCGTCCGGCTTCTCTGGCGGCGAGCACTCGACGCTGCCCCATCCGAACGCTGACCGTGCCCTCGGTGCTGCGGCGGCAGACGACAGGTTCGAGGACTCCGAACTCGCGGATGCTGGCTACGAGAGCGGTGTCGACTTTCACGATCGTTCGCACGTTCGTTTCGACCTCGATCTGCGCGGGGTCGATGTGCTCGATGGTGCCGAGCGTGATGGTGTCTGTCATGGTTCTTGTCTCCTTGATCGACTGTTTTTGTTGCCGTTCCGGCACAGAGATCGTTTGGGAGTGGAGGCTGCGCAGTGCCTGGTCGTGGAATACCGCAGTGAGCGAAGCGAGCGAGGATATGCCGCGAAAGCCAGGAACGAAGCGGCCGGAGCGAACTACGGTCGGCGCGCCGGAAGGGCAACCTGGCAGGTTGTCACTGCTGCTGCACCGCCGTGTACGGCGGTTCCGATGCGCTTCTTGGTGAGGGACAAGCCGGGGAGCGACAGGCCGGCCCCGGCAGGGCCGGCCTGTCGTGGCCTACAGCTCGGCGGCCTCCTCTGAGTTGGTGACGAGGGTTGCGGCGTGGTCTCGGATGAGGCGGTGTGTTCCGGCGGATGCCGCGCTGGTCACCGGTCCGGGCACTGCTCCTACGGGTCGGCCGAGGGTAGCGGCGTGACTTGCGGTCCCTAGTGAGCCGGAGCGCCATCCTGCTTCGGTGACCAGTACGGAGGAGCTGTTGGCTGCGATGAGCCGGTTTCGTTGCAGGAAGCGCCAGCGGGTCGGGGCTGCGCCGCAGGGGAGTTCGGAAACGACTGCTCCGGCCTCAGCGATGCGGGTCAGCAATGCGTCGTGCCCTGCCGGGTAGAACCGGTCGACACCCCCGGCGAGGTAGGCGATGGTGCGCCCTCCTGACGCGAGAGCCGCCCGGTGTGCCATGCCGTCGATGCCGTAGGCGGCTCCTGAAGCGATGGTGTGTCCGCGGTCGACGAGTCCTGCGGCGATTTCCATGGTGATGTGCTCTCCGTAGCCGGTGGCCGCTCGGGCGCCGACGATGGCGGTGGTTTTCTCGTCGGTGAGGATCTCACTGTTGCCACGGACCCACAGGGCCACCGGGGCGATGTCCGCGAGATCGTTCATACGGGTGGGCCAGTGCGGGTGCTCGGGCGTGATGAGGGTTGCACCGTGCCGGGTCGCGGCGCGGAGTGCTTGTGCGATGTTGCCGCTGCTGAACCGGGGGACTGTGCGCTCTCGTAGCTGCGCGGTGCTCGGGTCGTCCTCGGTGTCGAAGATGGCCTGAACGGTCGCGTATGCGCCGATGGTTGCGACGAGCTTTCCGGCTTCGGAGTCGCCGGGCTCGAGCACGCAGGACAGGATGACGCGCGCTATCTGGTCGGCGGTGAGGCCGTGGTGCTGCTGGTGGATGCTGTCGAGGGTGCTGGTCGTGGTGGTCATTGCGTTCTCCAAGTTGTGAGTTGTGCTTGCTGATGTTTGGGGGAGTGGGCCGACCTGCCTGTTTCAGGTCGGCCCACGGTGGTTGACGGCGACGCTTAGGCGCTGACGGCTTCGGCGGGCTCCTGCTCGCTCGGGGTGCTCACGCTTCGGCTGAATACGGCGGTGCCCCATGCGAGGTCGTGTCCGATCGATTCGCTTTCGACCTCGACGTTGGTTCCGGTCCGCTCGTCGCTTTCCCATTCGCGGATGCGGACGACTCCGGTGAGGATGATGCGCTGCCCTTTGGTGATGGACTGCGCTGCGTTGACGGCCAGCTGGCGGAACGCGGTGATGGTGTACCAGTTGGTTTCGCCGTCGAGCCATCGGTTCTCGGTGCGGTCGAACCGGCGCGTGGTGCTTGCGAGGCGGAAGGATGTGATCGGCAGTCCGTCGCTGGTGACGACGTGGCGCGGGGTGGTGGCGACCAATCCTCTGAGGGTGATGATGTCCGTCATGGTTTTTTCCCCTTGATCAACTGTTTCTTTTGCCTTTCCGGCAACAGAGATCGATTGAGAGCGGACGGCCTGGAGTGCTTGAGGGGTGCGGTTGCTAAGCGCAGGCGTAGCCGGAGTCTGCAAATAGCGCCCGGAGGGCACGCAGGGTCGGGAGCGAGCTACGGTCGGCGAGCCGGAAGGGCAATTAGCTGTTTGGGCACCTGGCCCGCTTGCGGGCTCCGTCAGGCCGCTTGAGCGGCCGTGATCTTCTCTGTGCGCAGGATGCCTGCGGCTACCAGCCCAGCCGCAGCTCCGTGGTCGAAACGTCCAGCTCGAGCTCGGGGATAGCGCCGGTAGTCGGGTCGATCGTTTTGCGCGAAAAGGGTGAGGCCGGTGGGTTCCTTACGCCCGCGTCGCCGCAATCGCGGGAGAGAGACGATCAGTCGTCGTAGTGAAAACGAGCCTGCAAGACTACGAGATCGGTTCCGACAATTCGGTACACAAGTCGGTGTTCTTGAGTGATGCGCCGGGACCAAACATCATTGGCCCGGTGTTTGAGCCGCTCGGGTTGTCCACGTCCTTCACCAGGCGTGCGAAGCGCGTCGTCGATCAGAGTATTGATGCGCTTCAGGAGCCGACGGTCATTGAGCTGCCACCATTGGTAGTCTTCCCAACCGGCCTGATCGAAGACGAGTCTCACTCCCGGTCGAGTTCCCGAGCGGTGTAGCTGCCGGCGTCGGAACGCTCGAGCGCTTCGGAGAGGCGGCGGGCATTGGCGGGAGTAGAGAACAGGTGAAGAGTCGTCTGCCACGCTTCGTAGTCTTCTTCAGAGATCAGAACTCCGTTACCGGCCTTAGAGGTGATGGTCACCACGCTGTGGTCGTCATTGACCTGCCCCAGCAGGGGGAATAGGGACTTACGCGCATCGCTTGCCGTGACAGTCGTCATGACCCACCTCCGAGTTACTTGTACAAGAAACGGTACCACACCTTGCTGGGGCGACGCAGCTCGCTTATGCGGCATCTGACAGCTGCCACCGGTTGGTGGGGGACAGGACGCCGTCATTCACATATTGCCTGGCCTGTCGGTGGTCGGCTCGAGCATCACTGCTGCGAGGGTAGCGAGGCCAAATCCGCTCTCCAGGACGACCGCTCTCAAACACCGGGCGGCTGGTGACATGGGCTCGACGCGGACGAGCTCCAGGACGAGCCATCATCGTTGATACTTCGGCCTGCCACCACGCCCACAGTTCGCGCTCGTCCGCGTACCGAGCGGCTCTGTCGCGAAGCACTCCCAGAACCCCAAGTACCCTCGCTGCCTTATCGCGAAGGTCTTGCTTCGCCCTCGCCCAACCATTTCCTGCTCGGACGAGCAGCTTCGAATGCCTCAGTCGGCTCAGAACTGTCGCCGCATGTCGAGGAGAAACACCGAGCATCTGGGCCGCCGAATCAACCGTTACTGACTGCCGACCACCCAGGTAGGCGTAGAGCTGACCGGCTAGATGTCCCAGACCCGCGCGGGTGAAGAGGTCATGCCGCTGATCCAGCAGTCGCCGCTCGAGAACGTCGACAACCGCAGCTCTAACAGTAAAGAGTTCGGTGGGGGGGCGGGGGTTCTTAAGTGGTTGTGACCGGAGTCTGTCAGGGCTTGTGGAAAAGTGCGGGGTTAGCTTCCATTCGGCAGCGTTGGCGCCGTCGTGGCCACGCACCGGCTGGAGGAAACCTGCGGCTGTGAGGGCGTGGAGGGCGGTTGCGGCGGTGGTGCGGCCGAGGCCGGAAAGCAGTGCCAGGTCGCGGATTGAAGCTGCGACGACGCGTTTGCCAGTGTGCAGTGTCAGGTATGCCACGGCGGTGAGGATGGTGCGCTGAGACACGGCGGCCTCCGTGTTGCCCCAACGACCGGCATTGACCGTGAAGCGCTGCAGGAGGTCCTCGACGTCGGTGACGATCGCGTCCAGCTCGGTGAGGTCCCGTGGCTCTCGTGCCGGCGGCAGGACGGTGTGCAGGGCGGCGATTTGCTGGGCTTTGGCCCATTGCCGCTCAAGGCGTGTGGCGGCTTCTGCGGCCGTGCGGGGGCGGCGGGTGCCGCGGCCGGTGTTCTTCGTCCGGTAGTGCTCCATACCCGGAGCAGTGCGTGCGGCATGCTCGACATCGCGTAATGCCCAGCCGGCGGTGGCGGCAGCGAGTAGGCACATGAAACCGGTCCAGCTGGGGTTGCTGCCACCTCGAATGGTTGCCATGTGCGCTTCGCCGGACTTGCTCAGGCGCCGGTGGGCCGTGTGAGAGGTATCGATCGGTCCGGACGGGGAGCTTTCCTCTGCCCGGATCGAGGGTGCCGCACTGATGAGCGCCGAGATCACCTGTGAGAGGTCCTCGGTGGTCGTGGTCGGGTTGGTCAACGATTCGATGCGACCGCGAAGAATACGCGAGGCACTGCCATCGCGGTGGGGTGCGCCGGGAGGCCGGGCGGCTCCTTCTCTCGGGTTCAGCAGCATTCCGTGGTCAAGGGTGCGGTAGTTGGCGCGGGCGGCGATCGCGAGTCGCCCGATGATGTCACTGGCTGCGGAGCCGCGAATACCAACCCAGAGGTGTCGGCCGCCGCCGGCTGAGGACTGGCAGACAACGTGGGCGATCGACAGTCCGCCAAGAATTTTGGAGAGTGCCTCGCAGTCATCGACAGCTCGTTCAGCAGCGTCCTCGCCGTCCTTGGCGTCGAAGTCAAAGCACAGCAGGCGGAACTGCCCACGAGTGTCAGCCAGGCGGATACACCACGGCGTTTGTGGGACCGTAGGGCCGAGCCTGTAGAGGCGCGGGTAGGCGTTCGCATGGAGCTGACCATCGGCTTCCCGGACCATCACGCGAACGTCATCGCGCGGGCTAATGCGCCGGGTCAGCTCCCACGCTGCATCCAGGGGAAGCGACACGCTGGTCGTGTGGGTGCGCGCAACGAGGTCGTATCTGTGCAGATCGGTTACTATCAACCCAACACCTTCCTCGGATTGTGGGTACAACAAAGGCCCGGATCTCTTCCGGCTCTTTACCAAATCGGCCATACACCTGATCTGTCGCCAAACTTCTCTAGGTGTGAGGCTGTGAGACTTCGGCCCGTCGCTTGCGGCGGGCCTTCTCTTTTAAGCGGGTCTGATAGGCAGCTCCTCGCCTCGAGCGCGGGGCCCAGTGGCTGCAGGGATGCCAAATAGGACACCCCAATGCCTGGGGAATTCGTTTGTCGCTGTGAAAAGGCGTCGACCAAACTGGCTCAAAACTGATGCGCGACCACCCACGGACTCTGCGAGCGTCCCTGCTTTCACGAGCGACACGCCGAGGACCACTGATGGTGAAAGCCGTCGGGGTAGCAATAAACTGCGAGACATAGAGAAACCTCCCGTGAGGGTTGGATGATCTTCCTCAGTTCGAACCCCAGTGCCGGCAAGCGAGAGGGTTGGAACTGCAATACTTCGGATGGCCCGCCACGCAAGTGGCGGGCCTTTTCTGGTTATGCGGCGCGTTTTGTTATTACCTCCGTGCCATCGAGCGTGGGGGAGAGCACGGGCAGCGCTCCTAGTTCGGCTTCGAGCTGACTGATAAGGCGCTCGAGGTATAGGGAAAAAGACATCTGGCCGGATGCCTTCGATGCTGCGGCGATAGCGGCAGCTGTAGCGGGATCCAGGTGGATCTTCCGCTCGACTGACTTTGTTCCGGTGGGACGACGGTTGCGTTTGACGCCTGCGTTGCTTCCCTGACTCATGGGGCAATCATTCCGAGTTAAAGGGGGCTTTAATCGGAGGCGCGCGGGCGTGTCGCGGGTCCCAGGCTGAAGAACCTTCGATCTCCGGAGGTCTAGTTGATCCTTGCGGTGTTCGCGTTGGTGTTCAGCGCTAGTCGGAGTTCGTGGGTATAGACCACCCATCGGCCATTGATGACGTAACCCGGGATCTGTTGCTCCGTGAGCCAGCGCCGGATTGTCTGTTTGGTCTTGCCGAAGATCTCCATGAGCTCGGCCATTCCGAGTTGATCCTCGCAGGCGATCAGGGGGTCCGGGTTGGGCAGTTCGTCCATGGGCAGGTTGCGTCGGCTGGCAAGCCACGCACGGAATTCGCTTTGGAAGACGATCCAGGATCCGCCGATGAAGTGCCCGGGGATGGTGGCATCTTGAAGTCTGCGGAGCACAGTTGTCTCGCTGAGCCGCAAGATCAGTGCGAGCTCTGAGAGCGGAAGCGGGTCCGAGAAGTTGGACCAGTACTCGTCGTCCATCAGCGTGCTTTCGTGCAGTGGTGTTGGGGCGCGCAGCGCTGAGCGCCCAACGGTTCGGGTAGGAACTGCATGGGTCATTATCCCGTCGAATCGATCGCAAGCTCCGGATATTCGGGGGTGGAGCTTGCATCATCGCTCCCGTCGGATTGGTTCTGCGGGGATTGCCACGGTGCAGGTGACATCGGTGCCAAGGTGCAGCAGGTCGCCGTCGAGCAGTTGGTAGGGCTCACCGGTCGTGAGCTCGAACCGTCCTTGAGATGGACGAGTGACGGCTGTGCCGTTGCCGGCGCCTCGATCGCTGATGGTGAGCGCCTCGCCTTTCCAACCGATGTCGGCGTGCGCGCGAGACACGGTGCGGCTGTGATCGGAGACGACCACAAGCTGGGATCCGCCCGGGTCGGGAACCACTGAGCTGGGGTTCCGCCCGACGATTGCGGGGGGACCGATCATCGCGGTGTCGCCGGTTGAGAACTTGAGCAGGGCGACTCGCGTGCCTGCCACAGGCAGGTGCGCGCTGGCGTCGCGCGGAAGTGCTGTCGCGGGCTCCGCGAGCTGATCAATCAAGGCGGTTGTCGAGCCTGTCGCCTGTTCTGGCTTGGTGGCCGTGAGGAACCCGGGCCGTCGCTGACCGATGCCGGTCTTCGGCGCTGGACGCCCTTTCACGGGTGCGGGTTCCAGGTCGACGACCTCGCCGTCTGGGTAGACGCCGAGCTTCCACTCCCCATCTGGGTCGGTGGTGGTCATCCGCACGCCGCGGCCGAGGCGCGCGGCCACCGCGATCGCGTAGGCCGTGACCTGGGCGCGGGTCTCTTGGAGGTCGCCGGCCGGGTAGTTCCGGTGGTCCCCGGCAACGTTGACGTGGGCGCTGCCGTCCCGATGCACGGTGACGTGCACGACCGGGTAGCTGGGGATTCTTGGGTCGTTCATCAGTAGGTCCTTCTGCAACTGTCCGAGGCGCACAGCGTGAGACCAAATGCCTCGTAGAACTGTTCGGGGTCGACGAATCCGGCGGGGCCACCGATGGATTCCGATCGCGGCAGTTCGGCGATCGCGGGATTGGTGTTTCCTGCCACGCTGATCGCAAGATGCAGATGGCAGCCGGTCGAGGGGCCGTTGGAGCCGGTCGCGCCTACCTGCTGGCCAGCGGTCACCTGGTCGCCGACCTTTACTAGCACTTCGTTGAGGTACATGTGGAGGTAGGAGACGGTGTAGCCGTCGGGGCTTTTGATTGACAGTTGGTAGCCCTCGAGCAGGGTCACCGTTCCGTCGGTGATGGCGAACACGGGGTCGTGGCACGGGTTTGGGTAGTGCTGTAGGTCATCGGCGGCGTGCCAGAGGCTGGCGCCCTCGGTGACGAATCCGCGAGGGCCGTAGTTGCTGGTCATCTGGTAACCGGGGCCGAGCGGGAATACGAGGTAGCCGCTCTGGCAGACCGTGACGCCTTTGCCGGCGAGGGTGCCGACGACGGTGGCGGCATCGGCGTAGAACTGCTCGTAGTGGTACGGGTCGGTGTTGCCTTGCACGCGGTGGGCGGCGATCGTGGGGGGCAGGCTTTCCCAGCCGTCCACCCGTTGAAGCGCCGTGAAGAAGTTGGTGGCGCTGATGGTCGGGTCCATACGGTCAGCGACTGACCCCCAAGCCCCGTTGTCGCGCTGTTGGAAGAGTCCCCGACTGTCCGGGCCGGCGGTGTCGCCGTGGTCGACCAACGTACAGGCTGGACTCGCCCATGGCCGTCATGACTCCGATGATCTGCGCAGCGCGATCAAGGCCAAGGGCGCTGGCCGCGTTCATGACGTAAGCCGCGTTGGTGAGCTGGGCGCCGCTGTAACCGGCGACCGCATCCTCGGGCAACTGGGTGAGGTCGACAGTTTGCCCGGGTCCGCACGCCCCGGCCTGTTGCGCGGGCCCGAAGACCAGGAGGATGCCGGCTACGAGGGTACCGACGAGGATTAGCGGCACGGCAACGACAGCCGCCACGCCTAGTCCCCCCTGCTTTGCCATTGTTAGCCTTGGGCCGGTCGGATGCGATCAGCCAGCCACGGCGCTGAGGCGTTGGGTCTGGTGAGGGTGATGTTGTAGGGTCCGACGTCGGTCGGCACTTGGACGATCAGGCTGACATCGGTGCTGTCTGCGAGCACGATTGCAGCCCCGGTGACCTGGTGCGCGGGGATTTGCGCGGGGTCGGTGCCCTCGTAGGCCACACCTCCCTGTTGGCTAAGTAAGGGGAGCATCTGGGCCCACCAATCGTCGGCGCTGAGCTGTGGCTGGGCGAACGTTTTCATCGCCTCTGTCGCCGCTTCGATTGCGTCTTGCTGGCTGTCGGGGCCCGCTTCAGGTGCCGCGGCAATCTCGCCGTCATCGATGGGCGATGTCGGAGCAGTTGAGGGCAAGTAGCTCGAGCTCGACGTTGTTGGGTCGGGCCCGCTCTGCTCGACGCAGCCGGAGAGTGCGCTGACGACGGCGATGGTGACGAGGACAGCGGCCGCGGTCCTACGCATCGCGACCGCCCTCGATGTGGTTCTGCGGGGCAGGGGCATCGCGTGCGACCTGGTGCTGCCTGTTCGTCGCACTCATGGTGAGATGGTAACTGTTGTAGGGGTGCTTTTGAACCCTTGCGTATTATTTCACTGCCAAAGGGTATGATTCCCTGCAAGTGGAACCACGCTCCGTCTAACCCCCGTTCGAGGGTAGAACATTTCTGACGGAGACTGTGACTAGCGAGCAACATGAGGGGGCGCAGTGGCGGACAATCCGTGGGTACAGAAGTCGCCGGCATCTGAGCCGGCCCCGGTGGTTGCCGAGATACCAGCCGAAAAGGGTCTGAACCAGCCTCGAGCGGCATCCCCGCAGGATGGCGTGCCGGTGCCCGACCAAGCGGACCGACTACCCAGAAGGACGACTCCGCACAGCGCCACGATCTGGTGGCTCGGCGTCACCGGGGGAGCGGGAGAGTCCACGCTCGCCGCTCTCGCACGCGGCTCACGCGCAGCGGGCCACGAGTGGCCGATCCCAGAGAATCGAGGCTCGGCCAGCCGGGTCGTTCTCGTGGCCCGGACCAACTTCGCGGGCCTCACCGCAGCGCAGCACGCGGCCATCGAATGGGCCTCGGGACTATTCGGCGACGCAGTGCGCGTCGATGGCCTCGTACTGATTCCGGATATGCCGGGTCGTATGCCCAAGGAGCTGCGCCACCTCGCGCAGGTTGTGGCCGGGGGCCTTCCCAACACGTGGACGCTGCCGTGGGTGGACGCATGGCGCTTCGGCCCGCTCGACCCCACAGGGGACATGCCAAAAGAGTTCCACCTATTTCTAGCCGCCCTTCACCTCAACACCACCGCTCCGTAAGCCCTGAAAGGTTCACCCGCATGTCGCTAATCGCCCACTCGTTCGACCTGCTCAGCTCGCTCCCATTTGCCATCCCGGATCCGGGACCGGTCGCGCCTCCGGGCTTCGAGGGACCGGTCGGCATCATTCTCGGCTGGGTGAAGTGGATCGGACTGATCGTCGCCGTGCTCGGCGTCATCATCATCGGAGCCAAGCTCGCGATCAACGTGCGCCGCGGGGAGGCAGCCGGTGAACTGGGCGGCCTCCTGTACGTGGGCCTTGGCTGCATCCTCATCGGTGCGGCCGTCTCACTCGTCGGCTTCCTCTCCGGCAGCTGACCCAGCAAAGGAGCAATCGTGTCCGACGACAACACACCGCCGAGCAACCCCTTCACCAGCCGTGGCTTCATCGCGGCCGCAGTAGTCGTTGGGGTCATCATCCTTGCAGCGATCATCGTGCTCGTGACCTCGCTCAGCGCCCCACGCGATCCCATCGCGCAGCCGACGTCGACGCCGAGCGGGCCCGTCGCATCCGGTGACGACAGGAGCATCTGCGGGCTCGAGGGCTTCGAGGCAGAGAGCAGCTTGACTGCGGCGCCGGAAACGAAGTGGGAGCTCGTTGGAACCGTCGCAGCTCCCACCGACGCGAAGGTCGGGCCCGGCAAGGTCGATAGTGATGGGCTGCGCACCTGTTTCGCTCACACAGCTCAAGGTGCCCTGTTCGCGTCTGTCAACTACATCGCGCTCGGTTCGGATGCTCGGACCCTCCCATATCTTGCGCAGCTCATCGAGCCTGGGCCTGGCCGTGATGCAGCAGAGGCGGCCTCCTCACCCGATGCGTCGCCCTCAAACGCTCGGCTGCAAGTGGCGGGGTTCAAGGTGAATTCGTACACAGGGGCAGAGGCAGTGATCGACATCGCGTGGACCGTCACCTCGTCCGGGAACAAACTTGTGAGCTACCCAATGGTCATGCACTGGATCGACGGTGACTGGATGGTGTCGCTGACAGATGCGGGCCAACCCCCGTTCTCGTCGTCACCTCTTTCCAGCCTCGGCGGCTACATCCCCTGGGCAGGGGTCTGACTGTGGCTTGCGATCCGATCGGTGATCCGTTCGGCTGCATTACAGACGGCATCGGGGACGTCGTATCGACAGCCGCCAACAACACTTTGCAGGAGCTGACGAACCAGGCTCTTGAGGGGTTCGGTCAGGCGGTGGGAAGTCTCGGCACGATGTGGGTTTACTTGCCGTCGCCTGTGCTCACTGCCGGCACTGGCCAGGCCGGTGGTGGGACGCCTCCGGGCTCTGACGGCGTGACGACGATTCTCGGCTATGTGATGTGGATTGCGCTGTCAATCTGCGTTCTCTCCATCATCGCCATCGGCGCAATGCTCGCGATGCGAGTCCGCCGCGGCGACGGTGAGCAACTCCTTGGTCGCCTCGGCATCGTGTTCGGGGCGGTGATCCTCATTTCCGGTGCGACTGCCCTCGTGGCGGGTCTTTTGCCTAACCAGGCACCGGGTGGATCAGCGTCGGCGGTCGGATTCCTGCAGAACTCGCTGTGGTGGTACGTGGGTGCCATGGCGGTCGTGTCCGTGATCGTCGCCGGCATCCGCATGGCGTGGGAGCAACGCGCGAACCCGGGCAAGGAGCTTCTTCAATCGCTCCTGACTTTGATCGTCGTGTCAGGGGCCGGCCTGACCATCATCGGTCTTGCAGTCACGGCGGCAGACGCCTTCTCCGTCTGGGTACTAAACGGCGCGACGCAATGCGACGTCTCAGCCGCGGGGGAGTCCAACTGCTTCGGCACGAACGTTGCCGCAATGATCGGACTCAGCTCTACCTCCCCGCTGGCCCTGCTGGCCATCCTGATCCTCGCCCTGTTGGCGATGTTGATGTCATGGGTGCAGGTCGCGCTCATGATCGTGCGCGGAGGCCTCCTGGTGGTTCTCGCCGGCGTGCTGCCGATCACTGCCAGCTTCACCAACACCCAGATGGGTCGGCAGTGGTTCCAGAAGGCGATCGGCTGGACGCTGGCGTTCATCTTGTACAAGCCGGCGGCGGCACTGATCTACGCGGCCGCATTCCGGCTCACTGGCTCCGACGCGTTCGGCGCGAACGGTGTGGGGATCGTGTCGATCCTTACCGGCATCGGCCTGATGATCCTCGCCCTGTTCGCCCTGCCTGCCCTGCTGCGCTTCGTCGCTCCGATGACGAGCGCGGCGATCGGCGGCGGTAGCGGCGGCCTCGCGATGGGCGCCATGGGCGCAGCGATGGGAGTTGAAGCGGCCACCGGTGCGATCAGCCGCACGAGTTCCTCCTCGGTTGGTGCTCCTGCCACCTCGTTGGCGCCCTCAGGAGCGTCGGCTTCTGGGGGCTCGGCGGCGGGTACCGGTGGTGGCGCTGCGGCCGCAGGTGGGGGAGCCGCCGCCGGCGGTGGCGCAGCGGCAGGGGGTGCCGCTGCGGCATCCGCAGCAACGGGGGTCGGGATCCCGGTTGCCGCAGGGATCGCGGTCGCCCAAGGGGCGGCGAAAGTCGGCGGACAGATGAAAACCGGCATCCAATCCGCAGCTGCGGATTCTGTCGGCGAACCAAGCGGAGCGTAAGGGGAATCATGAGCGCCACAACCACGACGAGCCAGCCAGCTCACAACGGCCCGCGGACCTACGGCAACTGGACGCGGCCGAAGTCGCCGGGCCTGCTCGGGCTGGGGGCGATCGGCACCGGTGTCCTGTTTGTCGGGGCGGGCATCACGATTGTGGTGTCCATCATCGGCGGGCTTCTGGCGGGCTTTGTGGTCGCCGTCCTCACGTTGGGGTTCCTGCTGCTGATCGCAGTACGCGACAAGCATGGGCAGAGCACTCTCGCGCGGACGGCCACCCGATTCGGTTGGGTGAACACTCGTGCTCGCCGCAAGAACATCTACCGGTCGGGGCCGCTGGGTCGGGCCGACTGGGGCACCGCGCAGCTTCCCGGTCTTGCTGCCGGATCTCGTCTCGTCGAGTACAAGGATTCCTATAACCGACCGTTCGCGATGATCCAGGTTCCGTCGACCGGGGACTTCACGATCGTGATCGGGTCGGAACCGGACGGCTCCTCGCTGGTCGACCGTGAGCAGGTGGACATTTGGGTTGCCGAGTGGGGCATGTGGCTTGCGAACGTGGCCGACGAGCCGGGGCTCGAGGCCGTATCGGTGACGATCGAGACTGCACCCGACACGGGGCTGCGACTGCAGCGCATGGTGAGCAACAGCATCGCTGACGACGCTCCGGAGTTCTCCAAGCAACTCCTTCACGACATTGTTGGTGCCTACCCGTCGGGGGCGGCGGTGGTGCGTGCGTACATCGCGCTCACCTTCAACGCTGCAGCCCGAGCTGGCGGCCGCAAGCGCACCGCGGACGAGATGGGACGTGAGCTTGCGTCCCGCGTACCCGGCCTGACCTTGGGCCTGTCCTCGACCGGCGCGGGCGCCGTGCACCCTTTGAGCGCGCAGGAGCTGTGTGAGGTGATCCGGGTTGCCTACGACCCCGCCGCAGCGGTCCTGATCGATGAAGCGAATGCTGCGGGCGAACCGCCGGAGCTCTCGTGGCCAGAGGTCGGCCCGACCGCCCATCAGGCGGGGTGGGATTCTTACCGACACGATTCGGCGACGTCGGTGACGTGGATGATGAGCACAGCCCCTCGAGGCAACGTACCGTCGACAATCTTGGCGAGGCTTCTCGCGCCCCACCGTGACATCGCGCGCAAGCGCGTCACGCTGCTGTACCGGCCGATCGACGCTGCGCGAGCGGCGGCGATTGTGGAGGCAGACGTGCGAGCGGCCAGCTTCAATCTGTCCGCATCCGACCGGCCGTCGGCCCGGAATGTGGCCAGCACGCGGGCGGCGTTTGCCACGGCGGCCGAAGAAGCGGGCGGTGCTGGTTTGGTGAACTTCGGGATGCTGATCACCGCGACGGTCACCGATCGCGAGCGTGAGCAGGACGCTAGGGCTGCGATCGACAATCTCTCCGCCACGGCGCGCCTGCGGGTGCGCCTCGTGCACGGTTCGCAGGATTCCGCGTTCGCGGCCGCGCTTCCTCTCGGCTTGGTGCTGCCCAAGCATCTACAGGTGCCCGCCGAAGTTAGGGGGCAGCTGTGAGTCTCGACCGCACCCGCACCAAGGGTCGCAAGGAACGTCAGGCTCTTGCGCGGCTGCAGCGCGAGGAGGCGACAGCCAAGCGGCTGCAGCAACTGCGCCGTCCCTCCTCGAGAGGGTGGTGGCAGGTCGCAGCCGGCGGGGCCAACATCCTCCAGCCCGTCGACGAGTACCGCGGCACGACAGTTCAGGTCTGCGGGCTGTGGCCATACGTTGTGGGGGCCGGCACGCCGATGGTGGGCGTGCCACTGGGCTTGAACCTCATCAACGGGTCAACGGTCTGCGGCGACCCGATCTCCTGGTTCCAGCAGAACCTCATCGGCAACCCTTCCGTGTTCGTGCTGGGCCTGCCGGGGCTGGGCAAGTCCACGATCATCCGCCGCATGGCTGCCGGCGGTGCCGGGTTCGGTGCGTTGCCGTTGGTGCTGGGCGACCTGAAGCCGGACTATGTCGACCTGATCAAGGCGCTCGGTGGGCAGGTCATCACTCTCGGTCGCGGGCGCGGGCACCTGAATGTGTTGGATCCCGGCGAGGCGATCGAGGCGGCCGAACGGTTGCGGGCAGCAGGCAAAGAGAAGGAGCGCCAGCAGGTTTTGGCTGACGCTCACGGCCGTCGCCACACGATGGTGTCGGCGTTGTTGACGATCCTGCGCAAGGAGCCTCCCACCGACCGTGAAGAGTCGATCATCGACCGCGCGCTGAAAGTCCTCGACGAGCGCAACGAGGGCGTGCCAGTGCTGGGCGACCTGTTGAAGGTGATCCAAGAGGCACCGCAGGAGGTGCGGGACGTCGCTCTCGACCGCGGTGACGACGCCCGCTACAAGAAGATCACCGAGAACCTCGAAGCGTCCCTCATCAGCCTCACCTCCGGTGGTCGGCTGGGGGAGACGTTCGCTGGCAAGACGGACGTACCGATGCTTCGTGACCGGCCCGTGGTCTATGACGTCTCCTCCATCGACGACTCGGACACTGACCTGCAGGCGGCGATGCTCTTGGCGTGCTGGTCGGCCGGCTTCGGCACGGTTACGGTTGCGAACGCCTTGGCGGATGCCGGGCTTGAGCCGCGGCGCCACTACTTCGTCATCCTCGACGAGCTGTGGCGTGCCCTGCGCGCCGGACGCGGCATGGTCGACCGAGTCGATGCGCTGACTCGCCTCAACCGCCAGCGCGGCGTCGGTTTGGCGATGATTTCCCACACGATGAGCGACCTTCTCGCCCTCCCCACGGAGGAGGAGCGGATGAAGGCTCGCGGCTTCGTGGAACGCGCCGGCATGGTCGTCGCCGGCGGGCTTCCGAGTGCCGAAATGTCGATGCTCACCTCCGCCATTCCGCTGTCGAAAGCGGAACAGGATCTCCTCATCTCTTGGCAGGACCCACCAGCGTGGGACTCGTCGACCGGGAGGGAGGCGGAACCTCCCGGCCGCGGCAAATTCTTGGTCAAGGTGGGTGGGCACCCCGGCACGCCTCTGAAGGTGCAGCTCATGGCCATGGAGCTGGCAGTGAACGACACCAACCGGATGTGGCACGCCGGGGACCGTCTACCACCCGTCCTTCCTGAAGAGCCGGAGCTGATCGCGGTGCGGGATCCGCACCGCGCGGAGGGTGCGGCGTGAGCCAGACGAATCGTCGACCCGAGCCGGGACGCGTGGACTCCACGACGATCCTGATCGGCATTGTCGTCGTGCTCGCTCTGTGCATCGTCGGCGTGCTGTGGGGATCAGTGACGATCGGCTCACGGCTTGACGGTGTGAACCCGTCTCTGACCCGCAACCCGCTCGAGGTCGTCTTCGGCCTCATCCGGGGCCGAGTTGTCTGGCCCGCTTCGTCGACCTGGCTGACCGTCGTCTTCGCCGTCATCCTTCTGGCGATCGCCACCGGTCTCGGCATCCTGATCGGTCGTGTCCGGGGCAAGCGCACCCGGGTCGACCGGTCGGCTGCTTATCTGGCTCGGGGTCGCGACCTTTCCGAGCTGGGCCGCAAGGGCGCAAGCCGTACGGCACAGCGGCTGGGCGTGCAGGGCGCGCCGGGGATCCCGCTCGGACGCTCGATCCCCGGCGGCCAACAGCTCTATGCGCTCTGGGAGTACGTCATGATCGCTCTGGCCGGCCCTCGCGTCGGCAAGACAACGACCTTGGTGATCCCAGCAATTCTCGAAGCCCCCGGCGCTGTCGTGACGACGTCGAACAAGCGCGACACGGTCGATGCGACGCGCGACCCCCGGGCGCAGCTTGGCCAAGTGTGGATCTTCGACCCGCAGGCGATCGCGCTCGAACAGCCCACGTGGTGGTGGAACCCGCTGTCCTATGTCAAGGACGACGTGAAGGCGTTCAAGCTCGCCGAGCACTTCGCCTCCTCCGCGAGGGCGGACGGTGCGGTGCAGGATGCGTTTTTCGAGCCCGCGGGCCAAGACCTGCTCGCAGGCATGCTGCTCGCGGCCGCGCTGCAGAACCGACCGATCACTCAGGTGTTCACCTGGCTGTCCGAGCCGACCAATCAGGAACCTGTCGATGTGCTGCGCGCCCACGACTACGACCTGATCGCCGCCGACGTGCAGGGCGTCATCATGTCGCCGGAGAAGCAACGTGGTGGTGTGTACGGCACTGCACGGCAGATGGCGTCTTGTTTGAAGATCCGGGCGATCGAGCGCTGGGTCGCACCGCTGGGAAGCAACTTCTCCGGCGATCGCCGGCCGCAGTTTGATCCGGATGCCTTCGTGCGCGGTACCGGCACCCTCTACTCGCTCTCAAAGGAGGGCCAGGGCAGCGCTGGCGCTCTGGTCACTGCACTCACCGCGGCAGTTGTCGAGGCTGCGGAGGAGTTCGCCACCGGTCAGGCTGGCGGACGCCTCACGGTACCGATGTTGGTCGTCTTGGACGAGGCCGCGAATGTGTGCCGGTGGAAGAATCTGCCCGACCTCTACTCGCATTACGGTTCGCGTGGGATCCCGATCATGTCGCTGTTCCAGTCCTGGGCGCAGGGGCAGGTTGTCTTCGGTCGAGAGGGCATGCGAAAGCTTTGGTCGGCGTCGAACGTGAAGCTGTACCTCGGGGGAGTGGCTGAGGCTGAGTTTCTGCGCGAGCTGTCCGAGCTCGTAGGGGACTACGACAAGTCGACGGCTTCCGTGAGCTACAACCGCGGGATCAGGTCGACAAACCATCAGCTGCGCCGTGAGCGCATCCTGGACGCGGCCGAACTCTCGGCGCTGCCACGCGGCCGCGCAGTGATGTTGTCTTCAGGAACGCCGGCCGCTCTCATCGAGACGGTGCCCTGGATGAAGGGCAAGCACGCCGCGGCGGTGCGTGCGTCGATCGCAGCGCACGATCCGTCTGGGACGGCTGGGACCACCAGCACCCAGCAAATCGCCGTTCCGGTGACCACGATTCCCCCTGAGAGCGATCAGGACAGCGAAAAGTGACCAGCGACGTCAAAGAATGGGATGAAGAGGCGACTCCTGAGGTTCCTCCGCCGGCACCGGGCGCCGCGGCCGAGCCGACCCTGTTTTTTGGCTCGGTCGACGAGTTCGTGCGCGAACGGCTGCGCTACACCTACACCCGCCGGGTTGGCCCGCAGGGGCCGAACCGGTGGTCGGCCGAGTGGTGGAAGTCCCCGGAGGCGATCAGTCGTCTCGACGCGCTCTGGCGCTCCTGGGAGGCGCTGCGCCTCGAGCCGACTTTCGGAATGAGCGTCTGGTGGCGTGACCACGCCGACCACCACATGCGGATGTTGATGTCGTCCGACGGACCGTTCGCGGATTCCCGCGATACCAACGCCCAGGGCGAGCCGCTGCCGTACGCGGCACCCCCTGTCGGCATGTTCGTTGACGTGCGGCTGCTGCCGAGCTAGCCAGACTTCCCGAGTTGATGCGGCGCCTGGGCGTCAGAAGCCTGCGGGCTCGTCGCCGCCTTGGCCGATCATTCTCTGTCGAAGGAGTAGCGACTTCTCTAGTTCTTCGTTTCGCCCCTGCATTCGGTACAACTCGTTGAGCGCGTCGAGCGTCCTCCCAAGGAGGCTTGTGTCGGAATGATCCTCGAGTTGATCTTGGTACAAGGTCAAGACGCGATTGAACGCATTCTCCGCCTCCTGCTCACGCTCCGAGAACTGGTACACGAACCCGAGCATGAAAAGCGCCCCGGCAAGTATGTCGGTGGCTTTCGAGGGTTGATGGGGATGCGTCATCCCTTCTGAGGCATCCTTGACTGGATCGTTGAGCGAATCGTTGAGCTGCAAGGCCTACCGTTCACCGACCGTCCAGGATCGGAACCGCGGGGTCTGTCTTGGTCCGATTGCGCGGTGCTGTTCCGCTCGGTCAAGGACGCGGACGACCTTGTCGACGAGCTGAAGCGGCGGGACATCCCATTCATCGTCAAGGGCCTCGCGCGGCTCTTCGACGCGGTCGAGATTCAGGCATGTGTTGGGTTGTTCCGCTACATGCTTGGCGAGATCACTGCGACGGATCTCCGCGAGCTGTGGGATGCGGCGAAGCTGATTCCTGACGTGTCGAAGTGGTCAGCCGCGATGCGCGCACTTGACGATGGTGCAGACTTCACTGCGAGCACGCGGTGGGGCGTGTACAACATCCAGCGGCTCTTCCTCAGAGTTCTCGAAGCGCTCGACCTGCGGGAAGACACGATCCCCGGCGACCCGCGCCGCGGCGAGCTCGTGATGTACCAGCTGGGCAAGTTCTCGCAAGTGATCTCCGACTTCGAGACCATCCACTTCTCGTCCAGCCCGAAATCCAAGTACGAAGCCTTCGCCGGCTTCCTCACGTTCCAGGCGCCCGGCGTCTACGAGGAAGCGGACGACGACGCCGGCTACGTCGCACCCGATGCTGTCGTGATTTCGACCGTGCACCGGTCAAAGGGCCTGCAGTGGCCGGCAGTGTTTGTCCCATTCCTGCGTGCGAATCGGTTCCCGATCAAGGCGCCGGGTGGCACGCAGACCATCCGCACCTCGTGCCCGAGATCGCCGTGCCGAACGGCGCCCGGTACAAGGTGAACCGGTCCGACGAGACCCGGCTTTTCTATGTCGCAGTCACCCGGGCGCAGAAGTACCTGTATGTGTCTTACGCCCCCGGGGACTCAAAGCTGTACAAGAAGCCGTCCGACTTCTACCTGCACTGCACCGCCTCAACGTGGATGTCGACCACAGACGAAGGGCTCCCAGCTGCTGCCCGACTCACTCCGACACCAAAGCTGGAGACGCCGAACATCGCCATCTCGTTCAGCGAGCTCAAGTACCTGATCGAGTGTCCTTACCAGTTCAAGCTGCGATTCATGTACGGCTTCAACCCGCCCATCCATGAGGCACTCGGCTACGGAAAAGGTCTGCACGATGTGCTTTCTGAGATGCACAAGCGCGCCCTTGCCGGAGACGTGCCGACGAAGTCTGAGATCGAATCACTCGTCGACCGGCACCTGCACACCCCCTACGCCTACCCGACGCTGCGCGAACAGCTGCGGGAGTCAGCGATCAAGGCAATCGACCGATACTTCGACCGCCACGGCGACGACCTCACGCGCACAATCCACTCGGAGAAGGTGATCGAGGTCGAAATCTCCCCCGGAGTCACAGTGAACGGTCGCATCGACCTCATCAAGTCGCTGGAGACCGGCGAAACCGCGATCGTTGATTTCAAGTCGACACAGGCATCCCAGGCAGAGCTGGTCACGAAGGACCAGCTCTCCATCTACGCACTCGGGTACGAGCAACTCACCGGTGACAACGCCGACCGCATCCAGATCCTCAACCTCGACGACCAGGGCAAGAGCACAAACGATCCCGTTAATCCGGCGCTGGTCGCGGCGATCAAGGCGAAGGTCGACGCGGTCGCCGACGACATCCGCGCCAACCACTTCGTGTGCACACACGACCACGCGACGGAGTCCGCCTACGACGATCTCGCGTGGATGACGAGGGTCGGGCATGCCCACCCCTGAATCGCGCCGGATTGAGCCATGCAGCTAGAGGTGTCGACGAGCCCCAGGGCCACGTGGGTCTGGGCGGCCGATCAACGCCAAGCGGAAGCGCTGCGTGCGTCGCTCACCAGCGCCGGCCATGAGGCAACTGCCGCGCGCGGCGGCAACGCCGAGAGCCGCACGCTAGACCTCGACATTGGCGTGGTCGCGCTTGAGGGACTGCAGTTCCTTCTCGAGGCCGGGTATTCGTTCCGCTGGCACCCTGGGCAGCACCTGCTGAACCGGGCCGAGCGCCTGTTCGGGATCCCCGTCGCAGCAACGTAAGCCCGGTTGAGCGGCGGCGGGAAGAGGCGGTTCGGTTTCCCCCCCGCCCCCCGCGAGCGTTCAGTGCCTCGTGTCGCGTTTGGGCGATTCGTTGCCTGGCTTGACGGTGTCGGCGTCGCGGATGACGCCCTTCGGCGTCCGGATGTAGACCTGCCCGCCGCCGGCATCGGAGACCTGCTTTTTCGCGATCTTCTCGGCGCCGCTCTGAGTGGGTGCTTTCGCGGTGGGCGTCTTCGCACCTGGCCGGGTGACTTTCCATCCGTCGCCGCTATTGGGTGAGACGTCGCGGCGGTTGTTGTTGGGCATATTGGCTCCTTATCAGTCACAGCCTACCCCGTGTTTATCAAAATGTTCATTGTTGTGTGTATCAATGTGGTAATCTTTTCGGGATAGAGGAGGCGCTATGGCGACCACGCTTCAACCCCGCACCCTCCGGCCAGCACCGGAGCCACTCGGCAATTTCATTCGTCCGGGATACAACGACCACACCGTGCTCGCGCAGGCGTTGACTGAGGGGCGAGGGAGCGGGTCGGGCCTGATCATCAATCCTGTTCACTCCGAGCGCCAGATGCCTCTGGTCGTCGAGGCGAATACCGCGGGCGTCGAGACCATCCTTGATTCGAAGAGTCTGGAGCTGTCCAGCCCGAGCGGGTACGTGCTCCGGGGAATCTCGGACCTGCCGTGGGCGGCGGAGGGCGGCATGCATTCGCCGTTGAACCTCGCCAACGCGGCAGGAGCGCGGTCGGTGCGAAGCCTGGCCGAGTACGCAGCCGAGGCGCAGATGAGCGCGGTGCTGGCCCCGACCCATTTCCTGAACAGTCCGACGTCGCCGTGGTGGGACATCGACGCCACGCTCACCCGGTCCTTACGGGGGATGTTGGATGAGCTCGAACTGACGCAGGCGCCCATCTACTACCCGGTCATGGTGAAGGCGTCGTCGCTGACGAATCCGGCGATGATGACCCGGCTGATGTCGCAGTTGCAGAGCGTCCCGGTTGACGCGGTGTGGCTGCGGCTGCACCCCTTCGGCACAGGGAACAGCGGGCCGCTGGTCCTAAAGCGCTATCTGCAGCTGGCTCGCCAGTTGCACGCGCTGGGCATTCCAGTGGTCGCCGAGCACAGTGGAAGCGTCGGGGTCGCGCTGCTCGCCTTCGGTGCAGTAGGCGGCATCGAGTCAGGCGTCACCTTCACGGATACCGTCAACCTCGACGGGCTGCTGCGGCAGCCCCGCCCGGACAACAAGCCGTTTTCACCGCCGCCACGGGTCTACCTGCACCAGCTGGGCGCGTTCGTTGAGGCGTCTGTGGCGCGCGAGTTCTTCGCCAAGCGAGGCATGAAGGCGCTGCACGGCTGCCAAGACACGAACTGCTGCCCGCGGGGATGGTCGGACATGGTGGGAAACCCGCGCCGGCACTTCCTGCGCCAGCGGGCCCGCGAGGTGGCCGAGCTGACCGCCATGCCGGAGTCGTTGCGACCGGGGCACTACATGGAGAACTTCTTGCGTCCCGCGTCGGATCGCGCGATGCGCTCGGCGGACCAGGAGCCCTCGCTGGCGCGCGTGCGAAAACGGCTCGACTCCTGGCGCGGGACGCTGGGGGCCGATCTCGAGGAGCATTCCAGCTTCACGATCAGCCCGCCGGCGGCCGGCCGCCGCATCCGAGTGCGTCCGAGCGCCTGAACGAAGATGGAAGGAACAAGGAGAGAAGGAAATCATGGCTAGCGCAGTCGCGGCACGCCTGGACTCGATCAAGGCCAATGCCGGTGTGCAGAGCAGGGAAATCGCGCAGCTGCTGGATACCACTCCGCAGACGATTTCACGGTGGCAACAGGGGAAGGTCGATCCACACTCGGCGAAGCTGCAGCAGCTGCTGACGTTGGAGTGGCTCACCGATCAGTTGGGAGAGTTTTACGGTCCCGAGGAGGCACGGTTGTGGTTGTTCAGTCGGCACCGTCTGTTGAATGGTGAGTCGCCGGCCGACCGTATCCAGTCCGGTAATGCTGACGATGTGTTGGCGCTGATCGATCAGCTTCGAGATGGGGCCTTCGTCTAATCATGGCCACGTTCGACCCTGCTTTCCTCGATGCCGTCGAGGCTCTGCCTGTGCGGAGTTGGCAGGGTCACGTGTGGCGGCACATGTTCAACGAGTACGCCCCGGAACGGATCAACACCGGGGGAGCGAGGTGGAACCCGCCCGGGGTGGGCGCCATCTATACGGCACTGGACCGAGAAACGGCGATCGCGGAGGGGCAGCACGCGATCGACGTTCAGCCGAGGCGAATCTTCCGACGGCGGGTGCTGTACGAACTCGCGGTCGACGTCGACGACCTGGTCGACCTGACCGCGCCCGAAGCGCTGTCGGCTGCAGGGCTGACCATGGCGGACGTCGACGCTGACGACCATTCGGCGTGCCGGAAGGTCGGCGGCGCGATCGCGTGGATCGGCCGCGGCGGGATCCTCGTGCCCAGCGCACGACACGCCGGCGCAAACATGGTCATCCTGATCGGTCCAGGCGGTGAGGCGGAGATCGAGCGCGTCTCGTTCGAGGTTCTCTTCGATACGGACAATGGGTAATACAGCCCGCTCGGAACTGACCGCCAGCCTGCTTCGCCAGCCGCAGCGATCCACGTACGCGCGTCATCGGCGAGGGCCTGCCGAGCGACACTGAGCAGGCGGAGCCGTCCCGAGTTCCGGCGGAAGTTCCGCGGCAGGGTCCATGCCCTGATGACGTCGGTCTCGACGGACTCAAGTTGCGACAGAGGCAGCGCCGCCGGCATTGGCCACACGGCCAGGGTGAGAGTGCTGTGCATCCACGCGGTGAGCCGGGCATCACCGTCCGGCTCTAGTCCGTAGTTCGCCGGCCGCTCTGGCCGGTCCTGCCCTGCGCGCTTCCAAAGTGCAGCAAACGTGGGCCACTTTGCCCCTCTTGGCCGACCCAAAATGATCGCCGATAACCGCCGTTATGGTTGAGAACGCACGAAACTGTCTACCCTGATGGGGATCGGAACGGTCAAAACGCCGCATCCGAGCAGTTGGATGTCGAATCGCTCATGGTGCTATAAAGTGCTTCTGACCAGCACTTTTTGTTCACCGATAATGTAGCTTATGTCAAGTACTAGTCTGCGTATTGCATCAGATGAATCACCACGGTCCCCCGGGCGACATGGTGCTGCGAGACGTCTGGCGAGGGCTCTGACCTGCGCAGATGCCTCTCCGTACACGATGTCGAGCAGCGGTAAGGCGCCCGGGGCTGTGCGTGGACGCGTTTGAGCCGGTTACGCAGACAGGCTCTGTTGCAAAAATCGTGAAGCTTGAGCATGCTTGGCGGAGATTGGACGGACGGAACGATGACGGATTTCAAGTGGCGCCATTTCCAGGGTGATGTGATCCTGTGGGCGGTGCGCTGGTATTGTCGCTATCCGATCAGCTATCGCGACCTTGAGGAAATGCTGGCGGAACGCGGCATTTCGGTCGACCATACGACGATCTATCGCTGGGTCCAGTGCTACGCCCCGGAGATGGAGAAGCGGCTGCGCTGGTTCTGGCGGCGTGGCTTTGATCCGAGCTGGCGCCTGGATGAAACCTACGTCAAGGTGCGGGGCAAGTGGACCTACCTGTACCGGGCAGTCGACAAGCGGGGCGACACGATCGATTTCTACCTGTCGCCGACCCGCAGCGCCAAGGCAGCGAAGCGGTTCCTGGGCAAGGCCCTGCGAGGCCTGAAGCACTGGGAAAAGCCTGCCACGCTCAATACCGACAAAGCGCCGAGCTATGGTGCAGCGATCACCGAATTGAAGCGCGAAGGAAAGCTGGACCGGGAGACGGCCCACCGGCAGGTGAAGTATCTCAATAACGTGATCGAGGCCGATCACGGAAAGCTCAAGATACTGATCAAGCCGGTGCGCGGTTTCAAATCGATCCCCACGGCCTATGCCACGATCAAGGGATTCGAAGTCATGCGAGCCCTGCGCAAAGGACAGGCTCGCCCCTGGTGCCTGCAGCCCGGCATCAGGGGCGAGGTGCGCCTTGTGGAGAGAGCTTTTGGCATTGGGCCCTCGGCGCTGACGGAGGCCATGGGCATGCTCAACCACCATTTCGCAGCAGCCGCCTGATCGGCGCAGAGCGACAGCCTACCTCTGACTGCCGCCAATCTTTGCAACAGAGCCCGCAGACACGCCGTTGACCAGCACGTATACCCTTGGCGTCTCATCGGATGCATCATTGACTCATTGGATGCAACCGCGGAACGAGGTGTCGGATGCACGTCGACGGTGTGGGTCGGGTCTCGGTGGTGCCCTCGCTGCCGGTCCTTCGGCCCGAGGAGCAGGTGCTCCAGCTCATGCTGGACGGCTGGCGCAACCAGCAGCTCTCCAGGAACCTGCAGTTCGCGACGATCGAGCAGCGGCTGCGCTGTGTGCGCCGGTTCGTTGAGCACATGAACGAGGATCCGTGGAACTGGACGCCGGCGATGGTCGAGGAGTTCTCGGCCGACCTGCGCACCGTCCGACACGTCTCTCGCTCCACGCTGCGCAGCTACCACTCTGCGCTTCGGGCGTTCACGAGCTACGTCAGCAACCCCGACTACGGATGGGACCGGGTCTGCGAGCAGTACTTCGGCACCCACCCGGCGCAGGTCTTCTTCGACTGGAACTCCGCACCGCACGTCCAGGAGTACGACGGCGGACCCACGAAGCGTCCCTACACGCGGTCCGAGCTCGATCGACTCTTCGTCTACGCCGACGATGAGGTCGAACGCATGGGGCGGTCGGGACGCAAGGGCTGGCAGGCGGCCTATCGCGATGCGGTCATGATGAAGATCGCCTACGCCTACGGCCTCCGCTTCAACGAGTTGCGACACCTGCAGCTCGTCGACTTCGCCCGCAACCCGCATGCGCGCGAGTTCGGCCGGTTCGGCGTCTGCAAGGTCCGCTACGGCAAGTCAAAGCGCTCCTCGCCCTACAAACCCCGCAGCGTGCTCACCGTCTGGCGATGGACGCCTCCGATCCTCGAGGACTGGCTCGCCAACGGTCGCGGTGAGCCCGACACACTCGACCTGTTCCCCAGCGAACGCGGCGGCCTGGTCGGAGAACCGGCGCTGCTGCGCCGGCTACGCCGCTACTGCGACGAGCTCGGACTTTCGGACGGGCTCGATCTGCACTCGTTCCGACGCTCCTACGCTACGCATCTGTTGGAGGCTGGCTGGGACCCACGGTTCGTCCAGGACCAGATGGGGCACGAGTACGCCTCGACGACCGGCATCTACCAGTTCGTCGGCGACGAGTTCCGGCGCAGCACGCTCCGCAGCGCTCTCGACAGGACCGTCAACGAGGCCCTGGCCCGCACCACGAAGGATGGAACACCATGAAACGCAAGGTCGACTACCAGTGGCGCCTGGCCGAGCTGATGGCGGCCAGAGGTCTGCACAACACGACCGATCTCATCCCGCTGCTCGGCGAACGGGACATCACGCTCTCCCGACCGCAGGTCTACCGCCTCGTCAATCAGCGGCCGGAGCGCGTCTCGCTCCAAGTTATCGCCGCACTCTGCGACATCTTCGAGTGCACACCAGCCGATCTGGTCACGACAACCGCCGCGGACGTCCGGCGCCGGAAGACCGCGACCGAGCCCGGCTCCAACGTCGTCAGCCTCGACCGATCAGTTCGACCCCGGCGCGCGAACATTCTCGACGAGTAGGGATGGCTGCCGTGGCGAGTCGAGGACCAGCAGGCCTGTCCCCCCGCTCCACCATCCAGGGTCGTCCACGCATCACCTCGACGACCGGGAACCCGTGCGCACGCTGCGGCCGCAAGATCCCGCGGGTCGCCGTCACATGGCCGGAGGGCCGGCTCTGCAACATCTGCTACTACAACGCCGTCCACACCCGAGGCGTCTGCCCGGAGTGCCTCCAAGACCGCCTGCTACCAGGACCCGCAAGCGCCGGCGGCGGTCCGATCTGCGCGACCTGCGCGGAGATCCCCCACGACTTCCATTGCGACAGCTGCGACACCGAAGCCGGGCATCACCGAGGGCGGCTCTGCGCCCGATGTGCGCTTCGCGCCGACCTCCACCAGGTCCTCGGCGGCGAGCCGGAACACCCCGCTCTGCGCGGTCTGGTCGACGCGCTATGCGCATCCGAGCGACCCGAGTCGATCCTCGTCTGGAAGCGATCCCCCAAGGTCCAGACGCTCCTGCGTGGCCTTGGCGACGGCACGATCCCGATCTCCCACGAAGGCCTCGACGCCGTTCCCGGCAAGCCGACCGAACACATCCGAGCACTCCTGCAACATCACGGCCTACTCCCCTACCGCGATGCCTACCTGCACCGATTCGAGGAGTGGATCGCCGTCAAGTTAGAAGGGCTCCCCGCCGAGGTCCGTCAGCCCGTCCAGCACTTCGCGACCTGGCACCACCTACGCAACATCCGCGCCAAATCCGAAGCAGGCGCCAACACGCGCGGCCCGGTGCACTCAGCGAAGCAAGAGATCACCGAGACAGTCAAGTTCCTGACCTGGCTGCACCAGACACACCACCGCACCGCCGCGACCTGCACCCAGCAAGACGCCGACGAGTGGCTGGCAGGCGGACCGACCACTCGCACCATGATCAGGAACTTCTTCCAGCTCGCCAAGAAGTCCCGCTTGAACACCGGTGTCACGGTCGCGCATCGCACTCCCCGATCGAGCCCGTCCCTGAGCCAGGAGCAGAGACTTGCCTGGATCCGCGAATTGCTCACCGGGACCAGCGAGTCACTCCCCTACCGCGTCGCCGGCATGCTCCTGCTCCTCTACGCGCAACCACTGGTCAAAGTCGTCACTCTGACGACCGAGGCCATCGCCGAGAGCCCTCACGGCATGAGAATCCAGCTCGGCCGCCATCCAGTGGACGTGCCTGAGCCGTTCGCCAACATGATCCGCCAGCACCGCGATGCTCGGCCCAACCTCCGGACAGCGGCAGGGACGGACAGCCCCTGGATGTTCCCAAGCATCCTCGCCGGACGACACCTCCACCCCAACACCGTGATGGACAGACTGCGAGCCCTCGGCGTGAACCTCCTCGGCGCCCGCAACAGCGCCCTCGGCGAGCTCGTCCTCCAATGCCCACCGTCGCTAGTCGCCGACGCACTCGGCTACAGCCACCACGTCGCCTTCCTCCACGCCGAAAAGTCCGCAGAACCGTCGGCCCGATATGCGGCCCGCCACGCGGGCGACCAGCGATAGCCGGCGACCACCACGATCTGCCCAGCCATGCTCGCGTTCAGTTACACCAGGATGGTCTGGCCGTCGGCCTGCTGGATGTCCAGCAACAGATGCCCGCGCCCGCGGCTCGTCCTCACCACGGAACCGAACCCAGGGCACGACATGCGCCCGGGCATGCCGCCGCGGTCAGCGCGCTCCGGTGGCACGAAGTGGTGGCCACCGGAGCGCACTGGGTCAGTGTCTGCTGTCCTCGATAGGTGTCAGCATGACAAGTACGGCTGCGGCGGCGCAGGAAGATGCGGGTGCGGACGCTGGCGTTCCACAGACGCTGCATGAGATTCATGATGGCCTCACTTTTCACACGGGAGCACTTCGATGTGGCTGGTCCTGTGTGGTGAGTGCCCCGAGGCTTCTTGGGGCGGTCTGCTCCGCCCGACGTCAGGCTTCGCGCGTGGTCTGTCCTGCCATTTCGCAGTCTACGCTGCTCGGTTGGAGTGCGGAAGAGCGGTGGAGTTCCGCTTGCGGATTGGAGTGGAGAAGCGTCAGAAGGAGGAGCCCAGCGCAGCCTTTTGCTCATGGGAGGTTTCGTGCCAGGTGTCGGCGATGAACTGCGCGACTGCAACAGTCGAGTTGAACACGAGGCGTGCATGTCGTGGAGTCGCGGGGCTCTCGTTGACGGAGCCATGCCCGTCGCCGATTGAGTTGCGTGCCTCCGCGACGGACTGCACGAGAGTGGAGAGGGCGCGCATCGCTTTGCGGAGGGCGTCGCTGCCGCGCTTGCTGCCGTCTACCGCGTCGGCATTGATCGCGAGTGCCGATGCGGTGCTTGCGAAAAGAGCCGGGAGCTCGTCTCGTTCGGAGAACTCGATATCCAGATCCGTGAGCACGATCTTGCACTGGCTCTCGAGGAGGTTCTTGCAGGAGGAGATCGCCGCAGCGGGATCTGAGCTGAGGTCGCGGTTGATTAGATCGAGGTGACGGCGCAGCACAGAGTTCTCGGTGAGGTCGGGCGTCTTGGCGAGCGTTAGCTCGGTTGGGGCGTAATACGCGGAAATCTGACGCCAGCCATAGATGATGCGATCTCCGAAACGGTCTGTCTCGATGAGCTCATACCCATCTCGGCGGAGGGTGTCATTGTAGGCAGCGACCATCGCGGCAGCGGCGTCTGGATCGTCGCGGACAATGGGATGGACTGTCTCGGCTAAGAAGTTGAGGAACGTCTCGTCGCTGCCGTTACGAAGCTGGAAACGGTCGTCGTTGAAGACCCAGTCATCCTCCCAGTCCCAGTTGTTCACCATGTGCTGGTAGATGTCGCCGCTGGCAGTGCGGTACCTGTGGTCTCTGCTCGGCAGCTCCTCCAAGTCGTAGAGCCGGGCGAGGAACTGCGGATGCTGCAGCCGCCCCGACCAGTCGTACTCGGAAAGCGAGAGCCAATCGAACACGTTTGAGCGCGTCTGGCGAGAGATCCGCGCGCGGTTCGTTGGCGTCATGCACTAAGAATATCGGCCGCATACATCAGGAAATCGACCGCCTCTGACTCCGTCTGGACCGCACTTCCTCCGGGGAGTGCTCGGTCTGCTGAAGGCTCACGAGCACGCCCTGGGCGCGTTCGTAGTCGACGCGCTGAGCATCGTCGCCGGGCACCGCTCCGAGTGGGCTGCTCGAGGTGACGCCCCACCGGTCGCGGTACGCAATGACCGCCCGTGCCGCAGCCTCACCCTCTGCGGGAGCGGTCTCGTCGAGTCCCGTCAACCAGGGCTCTGGCTGCTTGAGGAGCTTCTCGACCAGGGCATCGATGCGCTGCTCCATGAGCTGCTCCCGCTCGTCGAGGGCTTGCCTCATCGCGGGATCGGTGATCCCGGTCGCGCGCGGGACCAGGCCGGCGATCATCCTGGCGGTCCGCTGCGGAGCAGGCTGGTAGGCCGCCGTGATGCGCTGGAGCCTGTAACGCAGCAGCGACCCGAGATCCTGCACCTCGTCCAGTCCTCCAACCTGGATGATGCGCGGGAGAAGACTGTCGATGTCGTGCCCGTCGGCTTCGAGCCTGCGCAGCTCGGTGGTGAGGATCCCGAAGGCGTCTGTCTCGACGAGCTCGTCGATCGTCTCCGCCGTGAGGCCTCCGGCGTGCAGGAGGGCGATCCAGCGTTCCTGTCCGGCGACTTGTGCGATGGTGTCGTACTCGGCCGCGAGTTGCTCGAGTGAGCCCCAGAAGTCCTGCTCCACGGTGATCGTGTCGTGTGCGGAGAGCTCTGCGCCAGGGTGCTGCAGGATCCCGTAGAGGATGCTCCGGGCGGTGTTCTGCAGGTCCTCACGGTGCTGATGCTCCTCGAGGTGATGCTCGTCGGTGGCGACGTAGACGCGGTTGGATTCGCGGCCGCGGGTCATCGCGACGTAGAGGGATTCTCGGGTCACTTCCGGTGAGTGGACGACCGCGTGTGCGGTGTCGACGGTGGCCCCTTGGGCACGGTGCGCGGTGACGGCGTAGCCGAGGTCGACGTGCTCGGCGACGTAGCTCACGGGCAGCGTGATCGTGGTGCGCCGCTTCGATCCTGCCCGCCGCACGGTGAGGGATCCGTCGTCGTTCGCATGGGCGACGTGCCAGCGGTCGCCGTTTTTCACCCAGCTTCGCCCGAGCGAGAGGCGCCGATTGTTCTCGCGGGTGATGATGAGATCTCCGCGGGAAACTTCGTTGCCGTCATGGAGTTTGACGCCGTCCACAGCGACGTCGCCCTGGAGGATTCGGTCGGTGCGGGCGCGGGTGTTGAGCGCAGAGACCGTGTCGAGGGTTTCCGCGATCAGCACCGTGCTCTTTCCCGCTGCGAGGTCTGTGCGCCAGGCTTGGTAGGCGGCTTCGAGAATCTCGTCATATCCGCCCGGCGTGACGCGCTGGTGCGCAATGTAGGTATCGATGACGTCGGTGTCGCCGATCCGCAACTGCAGGGACGCCTGCTTCTCCCAGTCGTTTCGGAAGCGACGCACATCGACCAGTTCCGGGGCGTCGCCGCGGTCACGCACGAGCATCCCGAACGCGCCGCCCGCGTCCACCGCTGCGAGTTGCGCCCAATCGCCCACGAGCAGCACTTTCGCGCCGACCTGCTGGGCGTGACTGGTGATGGCATCGAGCGCGAACGTGCCACCCAAGGAGGCTTCGTCGATGATGACGAGCTGTCCGCGCGTGAGGTTCCATTTCCCGAGGCGATGCTCATGCAGCCACTTCGCCGTGTTCTCCGTCCCGATCTCCAGATCCCCGGCGAGGACGTCGGCGGCAGCGGCCGAGGGCGCGAGCCCGGTCACCGAGCCTGGCCCGTAGCGTCGCTCCCAGGCTCGGCGCAGGGCACGCATCGTTGTGGTCTTCCCAGTCCCTGCGGGGCCGACGAGTACGTCGAGGACGCGGCCGGAGACGCCGATCTTCGCGATCGCCTGCTCCTGGTCCACCGACAGGGTGTGCCCGTCGCGGTTCTTCGTTCTGGCAGCGTCCTCGATCCATGCCAGCGGTACGGTCGGCGCCGACCGATCATTCGACGCGCCAAGGAGTCGGTCTTCTGCCGCGAGCACCTGCTCGGAGGAGAACACCGTTCCGGCTTTGGGTCGGAACACGCTCGACCCGTCCGCGCGACGAAACAGCGAGGGGCTCTTCGCGAGCTCGGGCGGAGTGAGGCGCAGCGAGACCCGTTCTGCGGCATCGACGATCTGCTGGGTGATGACGTCCCGGTCGTTCGCGGACGCGAAGCGGAGAGCCATCGTCTGTCGCACGGCCTCCGCGTGGAGGTTCCACCGTTTCCACGTCGCTCGCCGGTCACCGACCTGCTGCACCACGACCTCGGCGACCTCCTCGAGATCCTCCAACGGGATATCGTCTGCCCGCAGCAACGGTTCGTGCTCACTACCGGCGAGCAGTGCCGACGCCCAGGTTGGCGCGTCCTCACCCAGCAACGCGGTCGCGCGTTCTCGCCACTGGGAGGTGAGATCGCTGAGAGAGTGCTGCTGCTTCGGGGGCCGAGTCTCGAGCGTGGCCTGCTGCCGGAACTGCCACACCAGCTTCGGGGACGGCTGCCTCCCGTGCTTCGAGACGTAGTCGTCGACCAGCCGGTCTTTGACCTGCTCGATATCGCGAGTACGGGAAGAGAACTCGTCCATCAGCTCCTGCGGCACGCCAACGATCTCCCACGCCGTGGAGCGCCCCGCACCGCGCTCACGGGCTTCCCACCCGACGCCGAGGATCTGAGTGAGATGGTCCGAGAGGACCGCGTTGTAATGCTCCGATAGGCCGGTGACGGCGGCGTGGATAGCGCGAGAATCGAGCGTGCGCCACTTCCCGTCATGAGCTGCTTGCACGCGGTTGGCGACGACAATGTGCGTGTGGAGTTGTGGATCCGCGGCCCGAGAATCGTAATGATCGTAGGCAGTCGCAATCACACCCCGCACGTCGACTTGCGCGACGGCGCCACGCGCCCCTTTCGCGCCGACCCTGGTCATCGCGACGTCGCGCTCGAGTAGGGCGATCATGTCTCGGATCGCTGCGTGGTGAGCTTGGGCAATGAGTGCTTGCGTGCCGCCGTCGGCAACTGCCCAGAGGGTCGAGACGGACTTCGGGACCGAGAACGTGAGATCGAACCCTGCGACCGGCGCATTCGTTGGCTTCTGTGCTTCCTCCGCCTCGATCAGCGCTTGCTGCGCGGTACGCTCACCTGCGGTAAGGGACTTCGGGAGCTGATCGAGGCGGCGCTGCGTCCGCTCGCCCGCGGTGGCAAACTTTCGGTACGGACGCCCCAGTTGCTCGCCGCTGTTCGGATCCTGCCCGTGCCCCATGAGGCGCCGTAACTGCTCCTCGCTCACCGAGGCACCGACGGCGATCTCTCCGGCGAGTCCTGGGAGGCCGGCCCCGAGCCAGATGCCGGGAGGCGTTCCTGCTTCAAGGTAGTACCTTGTCAGCGCTGACGACGCATCGCGATCCCCGTCGCCAGCGACAACTGCGTTCAGCAGGTACCGGTACCCGTCCCCAGCGGTCATGACCCTGATCGAGATCGTCACACTGGGCAGGTGCGCCGCAGATCTTGGGATCTACCCTCGGAAGGCGGAGAGCGCGATGTTTGCGTCAATGCAGGGAGATAGCGAAGAGCGCGCTTCAACGGAGATGCTCGAATGGGTCCACGACGGATTGGACTCCGTGGTCGCGGCAGACGTAGACGATTCACACGCCGTACCCGTCGGCGCCGCTCGGCTCGGGGTCGCATTCTGCGCGGCAGACGTTACAGAGCCGGTGCTCGTTGCTCCCCCAGACCGTGACCTCGATATCGTCGGGGATCTCCATTCCGTCGAACTCCATATGCGGAGGTTAGCTGTCGCGGATTGAGTCGTGTCAAGATGCGGCACCGATGCTAAACCGCCGTTACCTATGGTCATCGCGCCGGTCACGCACTCGACGCTTAGTTCTTGAGGTACTCGAGGACGGCGATGACGCGCTTGTTTCCTGTGCGCTCGTTAAGGTCGAGCATGGTGAAGATGCTGCTGATGTGCCGTTCCGCGATCGCGACGCGACATGCATACGGTCCCTGATTTGCTCGTTAGTGAGCTCCGTAGCCATGAGCAAAACGTCAGTATCGCGGAGGAGCTGCTGCGGGAGCGGGAAAGGATTGACCTTACTGACGCAGAGACCCAAAGCGCGAGCATCCCTCATCGCTTTGATGCCAGCCCTTCAACCATTGCAACTAACCCGAACTCGAAATCTAGGTCTTGATCGACAGGCTCACATCCGTTGTCGAGCGCTGTTTGTTCTTCTAGTACGAAACCGACCGTATAGCGGCTGATAGCCATGAGAGCTCGGACCGCAGAGACCTCAGCGAATCCTTCGGACACGAGAAACTCGATCTGACTTTCGGGGGCATCCGAGCCCGCTGGCATCTGGTCACTCTTTTGACGGTGAAACTCTGCGTGCAGCCGTGCTCCATCCCGGACTGCCAGAAGCGCTGTCCGGAAGCTCCGCGCGTTGCGCAGGAGAAAGTCGTCCCAGCGCTCCCCTGACTCTGGGAGTGAGGCGTGGTGTTCGCGATCAAGCACATCAGCTGCGAGCGATCCGAGCAGGTGGCCCTTTGTCCGAAAGTGCCAGTAGAGCGCTGGCTGCTGCACCCGCAGATGCGCAGCCAGCGCCCGCGTGGTGAAACCGTCGATCCCCGTGTTATTGAGCACATGCCTCGCACCGCGCAAGACTGCTGCACGATCGAGTCGCGCTTGTTTCTGAGCCATGCTTGCACTTTATCATCGATAACTTTATCGTTGATAAGGTGTCATCTCTCACTTCCGCTCGTGGCTCGTTGGCCACGGTCCTCATCACGGCTAGCCTCGACGCCGCCGGCATGGGCCTGGTGATGCCGATTCTCCCCGCACTGCTACACGAGGCAGGGGTCACCGCTGATGCGGTTCCGCTGAACGTCGGAGTGCTGATCGCGCTCTACGCGGTAATGCAGTTCATCTTTGCCCCCGTACTGGGAACACTGTCGGACCGATTCGGCCGCCGCCGGGTGCTGCTTGTTTCCCTGGCCGGTGCGACCGTCGACTATCTCGTGCTCGCCACGACATCCGCTCTGTCGGTGTTCTATATCGCCCGTGCAGTGGCTGGGATAACCGGAGCGACCAATGCGGTCACCGCCACCGTGATCGCCGACATCACGCCACCCCACCAGCGCGCCAAGCGTTTCGGTTTACTCAGTGCCTGCTATGGCGGCGGAATGATCGCGGGGCCAGCCATGGGTGGACTGTTCGGTGCCATCTCGCCACATCTGCCGTTTTTGCTCGCTGCTCTTCTCTCAGCGAGCAATCTGGCACTCACCTTTATCTTGTTACGCGAGACCCGTCCTGATTCCCCTGCGCGCTCTGCGTCGCTCGCTCAGCATCGTGGTCGCCCCGGCCTCAGCGCGGTGCCTGGGATTACCTTCCTATTAGTCGCATTCGGCCTTGTTCAATTCATTGGGCAGGCTCCAGGTGCGACCTGGGTGCTGTTTACTGAACACCGCCTCGACTGGAGTCCCGTCGAAGTTGGAATCTCCCTGTCCGTCTTCGGGATCGTACAGGTTCTCGTGCAGGCCCTCCTTACTGGCCGCATCGTGGAGTGGATCGGTGAGGCAAAAACAGTCATCATCGGGTGTGTTACCGACGCCTTGGGTCTCGTAGGCCTGGCGATTGTCACTGACGCATTTTCCATGGCGCCTATCTTGGCGGCACTGGGGATCGGTGGCATCGGCCTCCCCGCTCTGCAAACCCTTCTCTCCCAGCGCGTCGATGAACAGCACCAAGGGCGCCTCCAGGGTGTGCTCGCCAGCATCAACAGCGTCACATCGATCTTCGGACCGGTCGCTTTCACAACGATCTTCGCGCTCACTTACATCAACGCCGACGGCTTCCTCTGGCTCTGCGCCGCAGCACTCTACGTGCCCTGCGTGATTCTCATCATGCGTGGTACAGCAGCGTCCCCGAAGTTCGGCTCATGGGCGAGCGGCGACTCGATGTGAGTTGTGAGACGTGAGCAGGAGCAACACGGCGGCGACACTGCTTCGCCATGGCCGACTAGCGAGACGGCGCCACCGGGAAACTCGGCATCATCTACCAAGGACAGGTCAGCTGGGAGCCTGATAGACCCATCGAAATGTGCGTGCCGATCGCGGAGAAAGGCCGGGCGCATCGGATCGAGCCATAGCACCATGAGTCTTCACGGAAGTGCGTTGACGGAGACTTCGTTGTGAACCGGGCCAAGGGAGAGCTGGAGGCCCTCTCCGAGTGGCTTGCCGATGACATGAGCTGGACGCTCATCGAGAAATCCACACACAGCGGCCCCAGTGCAGCCCGAGAGGTGCGCCCGCCGTTCTCCCGAGCGGGTGGAGGTCATTTCTGTCGTCACCCACGGACGACGCGCTTCCTGCGACGGCTACCTCGAGGCTGGAGGAATGCGCGTCCGTTTCAGCCATGCGTTCCGCTTCGTCAGCACCCCCAAGACCGCGATGATCGCAGAACTGCGACGCTACTGCATCGAGACGCAGGTTGACTGAGGCCTGTGCGGACAGCACGAACGACCCTTAAGCCCGTAATCTGGGAACCGCAGAAACTACCCGATCGAAACGCAACTACTTTGCCGGCCCTACGGGGTTGGCTCGCGGTCGTCGTCCTTGGCCGCGACCGTGCGCAGGAGGTGCTTGTAGCCATCCCTCGCGATCATCACGCGCATCGAAACCGTCACGACGCTACTGCCTTCGACGATCAGGGGAGCGGGGACTGATCGCGGACGCGCTGTCCACTTTGGTTAAAAGATTGCGCCGCTGTAGACGACCGCCATCTAGATGCCGACGATGACCATGCTCTCGAGTGCGCCACTACCCACCATTAGTGTGGTCAGGGTCGGCTTCAGGTGATGAGTCCATGTCGGTAGGCGGTGATGGCGGCGTGGACACGGTTGTCGATGCCGAGGGTGTTGAAGAGCTGGGAGACGTATTGCTTGACGGTGCCTTCGGACAGATGCATGGCCCTGCCGATCTGGGCGTTGGAGAGTCCGCGAGCGATGTGGGTGAGGAGCTCGATCTGGCGCTCGGTGAGCAGGGCAGTGAGTTCGTCTCGCGCGGTTCGGGTGCGGTGGCCCGCTCGTTGCTCGGCGGCGAGCCAGCGGGCGACTCGAGGGGAGAACGCGCCTCCGCCGTGCGCGAGGGCCCTGACGCCGGCAATGAGTTGCTGAGGTTCGTCGGACTTGAGGAGGAAACCGAGGGCGCCGGCGTTGATCGCATCGGCGATGAGATGGTCGTCGGAAAAGGTGGTGAGCATGGCGATCGGAAGCTCGGGCAGTCGGTGCCGGATCTCACGGAGAGCTCCGATGCCGTCGAGTCGTGGCATCTGGATATCCAGCAGTGCGACGTCAACGCGGTGTGTTGCCGCGGCGTCGACGGCCTCGTGGCCGTTGCTGGCGAGGGCGGTGATGTCAAGGTCAGTGGCGGAGGCGAGAATAGCGGCGACGCCGGTGCGGACGAGCTGGTCGTCATCCGCGATCAGGACACGGATCGGCGGGGTGTCGGTGCGATCCTCCGGGGTCATGGCGCGGGAACCGTTCCGATCCTGCTGACCTGGTCGGAGGCGAAGCAGACGACGTGGACGTCGACTCGTTCGAAGAAGCTGATTTCCGCCTCGTAATAGTGACAGGTCTCGTCGGGGCGAGGCGGGAACTCATCGCGTGGAGGATCGAGCATCTCCAGGGCGGCCACCGCGTCCTGTCCGGCGACTCGAGGGGCAATGGCAGTCTGTGTGGTCTCGGTGACGACCGTAGTGGTGCCGACTAACCCAGCGACCAGGTACAAGTGGACCATGGTCAGCGAGTCCAGTGCCAGGGCAGTGATCACCGTCGCCAGCAGCATTGCTCGGACCAGGCCAGAGCCAGCGAGCAGCCGCACCGTGGGCGAGCGGTCGACCAGGACCCCAATCGGGATCCCCAGCACGAGGAATGCCAGTGTTCCGATGGCGTTGAGCAAACCCATCTGCGCAGCACTGGCTCCAAGAACCAGTACCGCCAAGACATCAGTTACGAAGTCGACACCCCGACGCCCAGCGGCATCCAAGGCATTGGACAATAGCAATGGCCACCTGGGCCGTGGTAGCGAGGATCGCAGAGAAGAAGAGGAATCGGTAGAAGACATGAACTTCCCTCAGGAATGAGCGGGCGAGTGGGCAGAACAAAGGACCGCGCGACGTTCCAGCGCGGTCCTGTTACTCGCCACTTACAGGCTGGCCCGAGCCCTGAAGAACATGTCCCAACCTTCCTGGATGGATCGACCAGGAGCGTGGACAACCGTCCCCGCTCAGTGCTGAGTCTAGGCCAGCGCCAGCGCAGACCCTCAGTCGCATCCCCACATGCCGCCGAGCACGCGTCCTCGATTCCCTCCCCCGCGTCGCTCTGAAGGCCGGAACTGACTGCCCCAGCCCTTCGCGGGGGAACATGCCCGAGCCGGATGCGCAGTGGTGCCGGTGCCGCGCTGCGTTCTCCGACAGATGAAGCAGCACGGTCCCGCTGCGCGCCCCTGGCCGAGCAGATCGGCGCACGCGCCATGGTGCCCGCGATCGGCGTTGCTGCCAAGGCCGTGACCACGCTCGCGATGTCAGGCCCCTCGGCTGAACCACAGCCTGACTCAGCTCGTATACGCCCAACCTTGATACGCAGGGTTACCAGTAGTCGGTGATCGGTCATGTAGTCGTCAGTCCGGTTGCCGCGGCCGCGAATTATTTCTGCTAGCCCACGAGTTTCTCAGCGACAAGCAAGTCATGCACGGCCTGTCGGACCAGCTCGCTACGGCCCTTGCCGCTTCGCTCGGCAAGAGTATTGAGCGCGTCAAATTCTTCGACCGGTATCACTCCGCGAACGACGGGTGACGGACCCTGCTTCGGAGTTCCGACGATCGGGCGCCCTGGCCGCATCGCCCGCCGGATCGCCTCATCAGAGCCATACTCGCGGAGAAGAAATTCTCTCCCGTAACGGGCCGCGTCGTCTCCGGTAAGCACCGAGCCTGGTGCCGGAAGCACTTCATTCGGGTCTGCGAGCCGCGCAGCAAGGCTCGCGTAGTCGACGTCCTTCGCCTTAGCCATTCGGGTGTTCCTCTCGATACCGCCGATACTTCGGACCTAACTCCATTGCGTGGAAAATGACTGCTTCCTGCCCAGATTCTGCAAACTCCTGAATAAGAATCTCCAGCTCACGCCTTGTCTGGGGATGCGCAGGACCGATAAACAACATAACTCGACCACTCCCCCGACCCTCACCGACAAGCTCAGCTACGTATGTGGCGTTGAGTATCGCGTGGACCTGGTCACGTCGCGGGACCTGGTGCTTGTCAGACGATTCAGTCCAACGGGGTGCCATGGATCTAGCATATCATCGAGGCTAGAAATACATAGCTTTTAATTATGGCCACATTTCGACGATCTCGCGTGGCTCTCGATAACCGCCGTTATGTCAGTATGAAGTTACTCTGGGGTGCTCTGGCCGCACCATAACAATCTTTGATCAGCTATTTTCACATCCGTGTTGCATGAGACGGTCGAGATCGCGTAGATGAACGAAACCTCTCAACCCTCTGACGGTCATCCCTCTCTGCTGCGGCGGTCGGCTCATCGAGTCGGCCGCAGCACACTGCCGTTGTCTTGGGTGGAAGCCGTTGACGCCGAACACATAGGCCTCCCAGCTGGTCGATGGTGAGGCCTGTTATCCTTTCGTGACAGTGAATGATCTGGGAGGTGGGAACGTGCATTTACTCCCCCTCCGTAGAATTTTTGGGAGTGGAGCCGACGTTTCACAAGTCTTGCTGGCGCTCATCGCAGTCCCTGTTGTCCTTTTCGGGCTGCTGCTGATGCACGTCATCACCTCTGATGGCACCGCTGCGTCTGTGGCGTCGGGCGCCCCCGTCGCAAGCGTGCAGGAGCTCCAGGCGGAGGCCGTCTCCGAGGACAATCCGGTTGAGCCGCAGCAGACCCTTGCACAGCTGGTCTGTATCCTCGCCTTACTTCTCGGCGTGCTCGTCCTCGCTCTGCCTGCGCTGACTACGGGTCGGCGAGGTGTGGGAGCAAGAAGCGGCACCCAGATAGCGAGCGGGCCGAACGCCAACACCCCGCAACCGGAATTGCACGTTCTCTCGATAAGCCGAACCTGATTGGCCCGATGTGCCCTAACTACTAGGGCGCATCGCACCGAGTGAGGTGGGGACCTCTGGTCTCATTTGCCATCACTCGAGTGCTCGCCAACGGAATTCGAAACTCGAGAGAAACCCATGCCCGATTTGCACACTTCGCACCACCCGAGCGCGCGCGAGCGCCGTGACAAGATCGCGGCTGAGCGAGGCAGCGCACGGACGCCACGGCTGCGCCGCGCCGGATTCCTTGGAAAACCGACTCGAACACCTCCACGCAGTGGAGGAAGCGCTAGAACTTTGCTGGCTGCGTTCGGCGTGCTCTCGCTTCTGGGCTTGTACATTCTCCCCGCCTACGCAAGCCCCGGCGACAGCCTCGACCTAGGGCTAGATTCGCCTCTCAGCTCACAAAGCGTCGAAGTGTCAGCCGATGCGAATGTTGCCCAAGTTCAACGTGATCAATTCCAAGTCACGCGGACTACTTTGAATGGCTATCAGCCCTATGCGCATTTGGCCGACACGTTCTCCAACAATCCAAATTCGGCCTGGCGGTGGCCTTTTGAGGTTGGTGTGCCAATCAGCAGCGGATTCGGTTACCGCGAGTGCTCCGGGTGCAGTTCCAACCACCAGGGGCTGGACATGAACCCAGGCGAGGGCACCCCTATCCAGTCGATCGGGGACGGCGTGGTAGTCGAGGTCGGCAATCCCGACGGCACCTACGGCGTTTACGCTCGCATCCAACACGAGGTCGATGGGCAGATGTTTACGAGCCTTTACGCGCACATGCTTGAGGGCTCATTGGCGGTCCGGGTCGGCGACATTGTGACCGGCGGGACACTAGTCGGCCAGGTCGGCAACTCCGGACAAAGCACGGGACCCCACCTGCACTTCGGCATCTACCTCGACGGCGTTACGCCAATCGACCCATACTCCTTCATGAAGGACAAGGTGGGTTCGTGACATCCGGCGGCGATGACTCCCGGCCCCCCGATCACATCGACGGTGGCCCGGATCTTGGCCCGGTCCTTCTGCCCCGGTTAGGTCCTATCGGGTGGGCGCGATGGGCGTGGCGTCAACTGACCAGCATGCACACAGCACTGGTGCTGCTCTTGTTACTCGCTGTTGCAGCCGTTCCCGGGTCGCTATTCCCGCAGAGGACGTCGGATCCGAATGGCGTGATCCAGTACTTCCGCGACGATCCCGATCGTGCGGCAATCCTGGATAGTTTTGGGCTGTTCGGCGTCTACTCGTCCCCGTGGTTCTCCGCGATCTACCTGCTGCTCTTCATTTCCCTCATCGGCTGCGTCATTCCCAGAACCCGCCACCATCTTGGCGCGCTTCTCCAACCCCCTCCACGAACGCCAGCACGACTTTCTCGGTTGCCCGAGTACAGACGCATTGAGACGCCTGGATTCCCCGCGAACTTGGAGAGCACTGTCGACAGCGCTCGCGCAACACTCAAACGGCTCGGCTACAGGACAATCACTATCAACGAAGGCCCGGATGCCCGATCGGTGTCGGCAGAACGTGGATACCTTCGAGAGACGGGCAATCTTGTTTTCCACGTCTCTTTGATACTCATCCTCGCCTCAATCGCGATCGGCGGCGGCTTCTCCTACTCTGGTCAGCGGGTGATCGTGGAGGGGCAGACGTTTGTGAGCAACCGGGCCGCGTACGACTCCTTCAAGGCCGGCCCGCTCTTCAACGACAGTCAGCTACCGCCCTTCGCAATGAAGCTGAACGAGTTCACCGTCTCCTACATCGAGGATGACATTGACAATCTCGGATTCATCACCGACTACCGGGCCGCGGTCTCCATAACTAACCCGGACGCCAGCACCGCCCAGGCGATACGCTCGGACATTCGAGTCAACGAGCCGCTGAGCTTGGCCGGCTCGGAGATCTACCTCCTAGGCAATGGGTATGCCCCCCTCCTCACGGTGAAAGATCCGCAAGGAACGATCGTCTTCTCGGAGCCCATCCCTTTCCTGCCACAGGACTCGAACCTGACGAGTCTCGGAGTCGTGAAACTGCCGGATGGGCTTTCCGAACAAGTCGGACTGCTGGGATTTTTCTATCCGACAAAGGGAGTCCTCGCCAACGGGGCTTTCACATCGGTTTACCCCGATCTACAGTTCCCTGTGCTCACGTTGAACGTCTTCACAGGCGACCTCGGCATCGACTCCGGCACGCCAAAGTCAGTGTATTCACTCGACACTTCTGAAATGCAGCAGCTCACCGGAGCTGAAACCGGCATCGATTCACTTCAGCTGGTGCCGGGCCAGTCGACGCAACTACCGAACGGGCTCGGATCAATCCAGCTCGAGGAGGTGAGGCGATTCGCCTCTTTCGACATCGCGTTCGATCCGACGAAGGCCCCGGTGTTGATCTTCGTGTGTGTGATGCTCGGCGGGCTAATGCTGGGACTGTTCATCCCCCGACGCCGGATGTGGGTGAGAGTCAGTCCAGGACTCCTCGAGTACGGTGCGCTGTCACGTGGGGATGACCCGACGCTTTCGGCCGCACTGGACGCAGTGGTGCGTCGGCACCAAGACGCTCTAGATCCCCACCCGGACTATGAAGTACTCGTCGGTGTAGATCGGGCGCACCAGCACTGACCGGCCCTCATAGGGTGCATCGATGAACGTGCCGTTTCCCAGGTAGATGCCGTTGTGCGACCCGTCGGTCATGATCACGATGTCGCCCGGTAGCGCCGCCTCGCGCGCGATTGCAGTACCGAATGCTGCTTGCCCGTTCACCGAGTGGGGCAAGGAAATGCCGAACTGCGCGTAGACGTACAGCACGAGCCCGGAGCAATCGAACCCCGAGGGATCCGCGCCACCGAAACGATACGGCACCCCCTGATACTGCAGTGCGACCTGAACGACTTGATCGAGACTAAAGCTGGGATACGGCGGGTTCGCCAGCAGAGCAGCTACGGACGGCCCCGAATAGGACGCTGCCGAGGCCGCCAACATTTCCGCCGCGGACGTGGCCGTGAACGCGTCACGAGTGACAGGCGCTGCGGCAGCATCACTCGCGAAGATCGTGTTGTGCTGCACGGCCTGAACGCTCGGCACCGCCGCCGTGATTTCGTGTGCGATGGCTGGCGAGGCCTGAGCCGGAAGCGCGGTGCTCAGAACGAGTGTAGGAATGGCCAGCACCATCACGGCCGGGCCGAGCGGGTGAAGCAGAGAGGATCCAACTCGCATAAGGCTGAGTCGGCGAACGGCGTGAGAAAGCAAAGGAGTCACGTGTGAAAATCTTCCGAGTCGGGAACTTCAAGAGCCTAAGGACCAATAATCCGAAAACGCCGAGATGACATCGCCCCACAAAGTATGCGAGCATGTTCATATGTTCATTTCTATCGGTCTTCGGTAATGGGCGACGGACACGCTCACCCCAGCGCCGTCAGTGCTGGCGGTAGGCACGTTCGCCCACTGGTCATTGCGTTTGTCCTCACGGCCTCGTACATGGTGGTTGAGTTCGTCGTCGGGTTCACCGTTAACTCCCTCGCGCTCATCTCCGACGCGGCGCACATGGGAACAGACGTGCTCGGTCTCGGAATGGCCTTGGCCGCCATTTCACTGGCAAGCCGTCCAACCACCTCCCAACGAACTTTCGGTTTCTACCGGATCGAAGTGCTCGCCGCTCTCGCCAACGGCGTTCTACTTTTCGCGGTAGCGGGCTACGTCATCTATGAGGCAATTCAGAGATTCGCTGAGCCTCCGGAAATTCCGGGCCTGCCGCTACTGATCGTGGCCAGCGTCGGGTTGGTCATCAACCTGATCAGCTTCCGGCTGCTCATGGCCGGCTCTAAGGAAAGCTTGAACCTCAAGGGGGCCTACCTTGAAGTTCTCGGTGACCTGCTCGGATCAGTCGGTGTCATCGTCGCCGCAATCATCCTGTTCACCACGGGATGGGCGTACGCCGATCCGATCATCGGCGTCGGAATAGGACTGTTCATCTTGCCCCGCACCTTCCAGCTGACCCGCCAAGCGCTGCGCATCCTGCTCGAGGCGGCCCCGAAGGACATCGACGTTGCAACCGTGCAGGAGGAGCTGCTCGCGCTGCCCGGAGTGGCCGAAGTGCACGACCTGCATGTCTGGACGATAACCTCCGGCATGGAAAGCGCCAGCGGCCACATCGTTGTCGAGACCGGCAAGGACTATCCCGCCGTTCTCAATTCCGTGCTCGAACTGCTGAAGGAGAAATACCACATCGAGCATGCGACGTTCCAGTGCGAGCCGGGACAATTCGATGAAAGCAAAACCGCCGTATGAGCCCGAACGCTAGCGTTGAGCACATGACCCCCCGCCGAATCGGATCAGCGCCCACGGCCAGCGCCCACGGATCCCCGGAACGTTTGGTCAATGCCACGCAGGTCGACCATGTGAGAGAAGCGATGCCGCCGGCAAGCGCCATCGTCGATCTCGCGGACGTCTTCGACCTTCTCGGCGAACCCAGCCGGGTCAGCATCCTGATCGCCTTGCTGACCGGCCCGATGGCGGTCCGCGATCTCGCGGCCGTCGTCGAACTGAGCGAGTCTGCCACCTCACACGCCCTTCGGCTGCTGCGCGCCCACCGCGTCGTCGACGTTCATCGAGAAGGGCGGAACGCATACTACGCTCTCGCCGACTCGCATGTTCGCCTCCTGCTGGACCTGGCTCTCGAGCATGTCGGCCACTCGATCCTGCTGCACCCCACCGATCCTGCCGACAGCTTCGCCGGTGACGAATCGTGCATCCAGCAGCCCATGAAATAGAACTGGACTCCGTGTACCATCCCCGCGCAACCCCTGCAGTTCTCACAACTCTTGTCGTCGCGGCACTCACGCTCGGCATCACCTCGCCCGCGGTGGCGCACGACGGCCTCATCGCAGCATCGCCCGAACCGGGCTCCTCGGTGACGACGGAACTAAGCCAGGTGACCCTGGATTTCAGCCAAGACTTCCTCGACCTGGGGGGCCTCACGACCGCGTTCGCGATCCAGGTAAGCGGTCCTGATGGCAACTTCTACCACGTCGGCTGCGTCACGGTGCAGCCATCGCGTATTTCCATCGGCACGCAGCTTGGCGAGAGTGGTCAGTACACGGTCGTGTGGCAGATCGTCTCGTCCGATGGGCACCCCACATCAGACACATACCAGTTCAGCTACAACAAGCCAGCAGACACCGTCGCCGCCGCCGGCAGCGCTATCGCCGATACGTGCACTCCTGCAGTGACTCCCCCGCCCTCTGCCAGCAGCGAACCGTTTGCGAGCTCCGGCCCAACGCCGCCCTCCCCGCCCGCGGACGGCGATGCTCCTGCCGCTGCACCGCTACCGCTCATCATCGGGGGAATCGGGGCCCTTACGCTAGCCGTCACGGCCGTGGTGGTACTCGTCCGGCGCCGCCGCTCTCCCTAGCGGTCCGGGCGTGCCCCGGCAGCACGCCCGCAATCGCACCCATACCATTGGAAGGTGACAGTTGTGAGGATCACAGTTCGACGACGGCTCAACACCGCCGTCGCGCTGCGTGTACTCACCATCGCCCTCACGAGCCTCGTCCTGCTGCTGGGCGCACTTGCCGCCCACCACGCCGAAGCCTCCACATTCGAGGCCGACTACACGGCCAGCGGTCAGCTGCAGGACGAACACGCGCCCATCCTGACCGGCGATCCGGTTTCCGCGACCGCCGGTGCCGAAAGCGTTCTGGTGACGCTCGCCGCCGGATGTGTTGCATTCGCCATCTGCTGCGTCATCGCTCTGGCGTTGCTCACCCGCGCACAATGGGCGGCCCTTCTCGCCCGCTACCGTGGTGCCGCTACCGCCTCCCAGGTGCGCAACCTCCCCCTCACCACGTTCCCCTCAGCGCTGGCTGCGCCATCGCTGTTCTCGCTCTCCATCAGTCGCACGTAGACGCGGGTTTGACTCTCACACCGCCGGTGTGAGCGTTCGCTTTGGCGCCCAAAGTGCCGCCTCGCCCTCCCTTTGTTGACGACCCGGAAAGTTCATGAACACAAACACGAAAGTTGCCCTCGGATTCACCGCAGTTGTGATCCTCATCGTCCTAGCCTTCATCACCGTTGCGATCATCCAGGCGCAGAACCGACCACAAGCAATCCCAGACCCAACCACCGGGCTCGCTCCGACCGTACGAGAAGACAGTCACCGTCTGACTAATCCCGAGTCGTCGACGGTGACGTTCGTCGAGTTCCTCGACTTCGAGTGCGAGGCGTGCGGGGCCGCATTCCCCTATGTCGAGCAACTTCGTGCCGAGTACGGCGATCGAGTGACCTTTGTCATGCGTTACTTTCCCCTTCCGTCGCACTTCAATTCCACCAACGCCGCCGTTGCGGCGGAAGCAGCCGCGCGACAGGGCCAACTCGAAGCGATGTACCAGAAGTTGTTCGAATCGCAGAGTGAATGGGGCGAGAAACAAGACTCCCAGGCTCCTCTTTTTCGGACCTACGCTGAGGAGTTGGGTCTGGTTATGGGGCAATACGACGCCGATATCGCGGATCCGAGCACCCTCGAGCGGGTCAAATCTGACTTCGACGACGGTGTCGCGCTCGGCGTGGCAAGCACACCGACAATGTACGTAAACGATGTCCTCGTCGAGCTGACATCGTTCGAGGACATCAGAACGGCCGTCGAGAATGCGCTTGCCGAATGACCAGGAACCCGCCATCGCTGAGCCATAAGCGGGTGATCATCGTCGGCGCTGGCCAAGCCGGACTGGCGATGGGTTACTCGCTGATGCAAAAGGGGTTGCGACCTCAAGAGGACTTCGTGCTGATCGATGCTGCAGCACGAGATCACGTCGCCTGGACGAGCCGTTGGCACTCGCTCACGCTCTTCACTTCAGCGCAGTACTCGGCCCTGTCCGGGATGGCCTTTCCCGGCGACCCGAACCGATACCCTCGGGCGGATGAGGTCGCTGAGTATCTGAGAGACTATGCGGATCAAATGGGTCTTCGTCCGGTCTGGGGCGTACGAGCTCTTGCCGTGACCCCGAGCGCAGGCAGCCGAAGTCTCACCCTGCGCACCAGCGACGGGGACTTTGACACCCGCAATGTCGTGGCGGCGACCGGACCATTCAGCGTGCCGCGCCTTCCCCCTTGGGCCGGCGGCACAGTAGTTCCTGGGATCAATATTCACAGCAGCCAATACACCCACCCCAAGCAAATACCGCAGGGGACGGTGCTGATCGTGGGCGCCGGGAACACAGGACGTCAACTGGCGCGGGAGTTGTCGTTCTCGCACGACGTTACGCTGGCCAGCGGCTCGACCCAGCCCGAACTTCCCCAACGCCTGTTTGGCCGCGATGTGTTCGCCTGGCTCACCCGTACCGGCCTGTTGTCGTTCCCGGTACCGCCGCCAGTGCGCGGTTCCCTCGCGCGCAGAGAGGTTGTCATCGGCAACCCGTTGCCAGAGCTTCGAACTCTGGGCGTGAGCACGGTGGGACGCGTAACGAGCAGCAGCGAAGGTGTCTTCCCCATTGAGGACAGTTCCCCGGTGACTCCAGACTCGGTGATCTGGGCGACGGGGTTCGAGCCAGGATTCGACTGGCTTCCCGGCGATACACGAACCCGCGATGGGCATGTTATCCAGCGTCGAGGAGCGACGCGAATGGCGGGATTGTTCGTTCTCGGCCTGCCGTGGATGCGCAGCCGAGGTTCGGCTCTCATCACCTGCGTCAGCTCTGACGCATCCCACATCGCCCGGCTGATTCGGGACCGACCGTGATCGCCCGCATCCTCGCCGCCGCGACCGCCTTGGTGATTGCGGGCTTACTCGTCGGATGCACGCAAGGAGCAGATCGTTCGGCAGAACCGAGCCAGAACTATGTGTCCGGTGATGGCACCGTGACGGAATTCCCCCTTGGCAATCGCGGTGACCCGATCAAGTTCACAGGAGTAACCGACGCGGGCGAAATAGCACGCAGCGAAGACTACCTGGGTGATGTTCTCGTCGTGAACTTCTGGTATGCGACATGCCCGCCATGCCGTTTGGAAGCCCCCTGGCTGGAGGAGCTCAATCAGAAGTACGCCGCAGACGGGGTGCAGTTTCTCGGGGTGAACATCCGGGATGGTGCACAAACAGCTCAAGTTTTCGCCGAGAAGTTCGGCATTACCT